>Ga0123354_10007423_pt1 | contig 16498 bp, 8 predicted proteins | sample TergutLab28metaG_2_FD_97872 | JGI IMG/M metagenome (GOLD analysis project Ga0123354, IMG submission 97872) | Labiotermes labralis P4 segment gut microbial communities from Petit-Saut dam, French Guiana - Lab288 P4 | ecosystem: Host-associated > Arthropoda: Insects > Digestive system > Gut ...
CGTCTCGATGAAACCTCTCCGAAAACCGACCGAATTCCCAGATGAACTGTCTCACAAGTGATGAGACAGAAACGTCTCATATGTGCTGAGACAGAAGTGTCTCATAAGTGATGAGACATGGCACATCAAAACCGCCCCCAATCCTGACACTTTCTCCCTACTCACCGCCCCGCAACCCCAAACGGCCCCGAAAAGGGAAAAACCGTCTATCCGCCAAGATACTTCAGCACCGCCAGGACGCGGCGGTGGTCGTCGGCGCTGCTCACCAGGTCGAGTTTCGTGAAGATCGACGCGATATGCTTCTCGACGGCCCCCTGCGTGATGAACAGCTGAGCGCCGATGGCGGTGTTCGACCGCCCCTGGGCCATCAGCGCCAGCACCTCGTTCTCGCGGGCCGTCAACACCTGCAATTTGGGACGCCCCGCCGCCAGCTGCGCGATGACCTCCTGGTCGATCATCGTGCCCCCGGCAGCAATCACCTCCAGCGCCCGCTGCACCGTCGCGATGTCTTGCACCCGGTCTTTCAGCAGGTAGCCCACTCCCCCGCCGCCCGCGCAATCCTGCCGCAACAGGTCGCGGGCGGCTGACACCTCGACCCACTGCGACAGCACCAGCACCCCGACGCCGGGGTACCGGGCACGAATCTGCTGAGCGGCGCGCAGGCCGTCATCGGTGTGCGACGGCGGCATGCGCACGTCAGTCACCACGGTGTCCGGCAGGCACCGGGCGGTGGCTGCCACCAGCGCGTCGGCGTCGCCGACGGCCTCGACCACATCGTGCCCTAGCTCGGCCAGCAGCCTGATCAGGCCCTCACGCAGCAGCACGCTGTCCTCGGCAACAACCAAGCGCATGGTGGTACTCCTTCCTGTATCTACAATGGCAGACGCGCCGTCACCGTCGTGCCTGGAGGGCCGCTGATCGTCAGCTCGCCGTCAAGACTGGCCACCCGGTCTTGCAGCCCTGCCAGTCCGTGACCGGGCAACGCCACCGCCCCGCCGTTGCCGTCGTCGCTCACCCTCAGCCACAGGGCGCCGTCCTCGCGCCACAGCCGCAACTCGATGCGCTTGGCAGACGAATACTTGGCGGCGTTGGCCAGCGCCTCGCAGGCCACGAAATACGCGGCGACGGCCTGGGCCTCTGGCGGCTCGTCATCAAGCTCGTACTGCACCGCCACTGGTATCGGGCTCTTGGCGGCGGCGGCCAGTAAAGCCGCGCCGATGCCGCGCTCGGTCAGTATCGGCGGGGCGATGCGGCGCGACAGAGCGCGCAGGTCGGCGATCACGGACTCGGTCATATCGCGCGCGCCAGCCAGCAACTCCTCCGACGCCGCGACGTCGCCCTCCTCCAGGCGCCGCTGCGACGCCGCCAAGTCCATGCCGAGCCGGATCAGGGTCTGCTGCGGGCCGTCGTGCAAATCGCGCTCCAGCTTGCGCAACGAATCAGATTCGGCCTGCGTCTGCTGCTGGCGGGCATACTCCAGGCGCTCGACGCGCTCGGCGAGAGCAGCCTGGCTGGGGCCCAGCAGCGCCTTGCCGATGCTGGCCTGGGTGATCGCGCAGAACCGGGTCATCAGCGGCAGGCTCACAAGGGCGATGATGCCGACCAGGAAATCGAACACCACGCCGCTGATGGGCCAATGCAGCGCATGCATCAGCCAGTTTGAGCCACCGTCGGAATACCGCTCCCAGATCCAGCCGGTGAGCCCGCCCAGAACCAGCACCCACCACGTCAGAGTCAGCGACCAGGTGAATATCGAAATCGGCAGCGCCACGATGCCGTGCAGCGCCTCACGCCACAACTGGCCGACGCGCAGGGCGCTGATCATCTTCCGCCAGGCGGGACCTGGCCGCGGCGGCAGCGCCAGCGGCTTGATGTTGGTGCCCTGCGCCAGAAGGCGCCCCCGCTCAGTGATGGCAAACCCGTGGGCAGCGTAAAGGGTGGCCACGCCAATGGGCACCCCGATCCAGATGATGGCCAGCCCGACGGCCAGTGACAGCCCGGTGACGATCACAATGAACGAGATCAGCGCCAGCGGGAAGGTTGCCAAGACGTAGCCGGAGTCGCGCAGCGTCTGCCGCACCAGGTGCGAAAACCAGGAGGCCGTCGGTCGCTCTTGCGTGGTAGTTGTCATGTCAGTGCCTTATCTTGCTCGATGCGGCCAACCGGCCGTGCTATCGAGTGTTCCAGCGGGCATGGGTGTAAGTCATTGGAGCATACCCCCCACTTGGAACAGGGGGGTTAACCCCCCTGGGCACTCACACCAAACCCTGCGCCAGCATCGCCCCGGCGACCCGCTCGAAGCCGGCGATGTTGGCGCCGTTCAACAGATCGTCGCCCAGCTCGTACTTCGCAGCGGCCGACAGCGACTGGCTGACGATGGCGCGCATGATCGATTGCAAGCGGGTGTCGACTTCCTCGAACGTCCACGCCAGCCGCTGCGAGTCCTGCGACATCTCCAGGCCAGACACCGCCACACCGCCGGCGTTCGACGCCTTGCCCGGCGCGTACAGCACCCCGTTCGCCTGGAACGCCTCGATCGCCTCCGGTGTGCACGGCATGTTGGCGCCCTCCGCGACCAGCTTGACGCCAGAAGCAACCAACTGCGCCGCGTCCGCGCCGTCCAGCTCGTTCTGCGTCGCGCACGGCAGCGCGATATCGCCCGGCACCTGCCACACCTTAGCGCCGGCGGTGAACTTGGCCTTTGGGTGCCCGTCGGAATACTCGGCGATGCGGCCCCGGCGCACCAGCTTGATCTGCTTGACCGCGTCCAGGTCAATGCCGTCCTCGTCGTAGACGAAGCCAGACGAGTCGCTCATGGTGACAACCTTGCCGCCGAGCTCCGTCGCCTTCTCGGCGGCGAACAGCGCCACGTTGCCGCTGCCGCTGACCAGCACCGTCTTGTTCTCGAAGCTGTCGCCGCGAAGCACCCGCAGCACCTCCGCCGTGTAGTAGCACAGCCCGTACCCCGTCGCCTCCGTGCGCCCGAGGCTGCCCCCGAAGTCGAGCCCCTTGCCCGTCAGCACGCCGGAGAACTCGTTGGTCAGCCGCTTGTACTGCCCGAACAGATACCCGATCTCGCGCCCGCCGACACCGATGTCACCGGCCGGCACGTCTGTGTCCGGCCCGATGTGCCGGTAGAGCTCGCTCATGAACGCCTGGCAGAAGCGCATCACCTCAGCGTCCGACTTGCCGTGGGGGTCGAAGTCGCTGCCGCCCTTGCCGCCGCCCATCCACAGCGCGGTCAGCGAGTTCTTGAGCGTCTGCTCAAAAGCCAGGAACTTCAAGATGCTGGCGTTGACCGACGAGTGGAACCGCAGCCCGCCCTTGTACGGGCCGATGGCGTTGTTGAACTCGATGCGGTACCCCCGGTTGACCTGCACCACCCCGGCATCGTCTGCCCAGGTGACACGGAACTTGATCATGCGGTCGGGCTCCGTCATGCGCTCAAGTATCGCTGCCTGCTCCAGCGCCGGATTGGCCCTCACCGCCGGCTCGATACTCGACAGCACCTCGCGGACGGCCTGCAAAAACTCGCTCTCACCGGGGTTGCGGCCGGCAAGCCCCTCGTAAACGCGCTCGGCGTACTTGGTCGTGAACATGCGGCATCCTTTCGCTGACTGCTTTTGCGTCACTATACACTGACCGCTTCACTGCATTGTGGCCGTCTCGCCAATCAGTTATCCCCAGGCAATCGGTTATCCACAGATTTGGCGGACGCCCCCAATCTGGCGCCGAAAACTGGCAAGCTTACCGCCATGAGAACGAAAAGACGCGGCATCGTGGCCGGCGTCGCGCTGGCCGCCACCGGCCTGGCCTGCGCCTGGCTGGTGCCCTTGGCGATTGGCGACGACCAGACGACAGACTCCAACTACGACGGTTCGACGCGCACCGTCACAGTGACAACCAAGTCCAAGCACAACGGGGCCGGCAAGGGCAACCAGCCGCCGCCACCCCGCAGAGTCGTCGACGCCGACCCGCAGTGCGTCGCACAACCAGAAATTTGCGACCCGACGGACATCCGCGGGCTGCCATCGCCCGCCCAGCTCGCCCGCCAGGCCGTCGCCCAGCTGTCGCTGCCCGCCGTCGCGCCGGTCTTCGGGCCGTCGCCCAGCCAGAACCAGTGGCACATGGTGCCGGTTGGCTACCCGGTGTGGCTGTGGGTTGGCAACACCACGACCACCATGAGCCGCGCCGTCACCCAGCAGGGCCTGGCCATCGAACTGGAAGCCACCCGCCAGTCGGTCCGGTTCAACATGGGCGACGGCCATTTCGTCACATGCACCAGCTTCACCCAGCGCCCGGCGAAGCTGACCGGGGACCCCATGAAGCCATCGCCGACGTGCGGCTACGTTTACTCGGCCACAGGCAGCTACACCCTGCGCGCCACCACCACCTGGCTGATACGTTGGGCGGCGTCGGGCCAGTCTGGCAGCTTCACCGTCACAGACACGGCATCAGCAGCATCACCCCTCGTGATCGGCGAACTGCGCACCGTGATAACGACCCCCCGCTGATTGTTACGAATATGGTTGGGTGATAGTATCTTGTGCGACAATTCTGGACGGTATCGATCCGACCTTGTGACCACAGGCGTTCGCTTTTATTCCCCGCCGGCCGCTCGTTTCTGATGCGTCATCAGACGGGAACTCAGCACGTCGCGGCATAACGTGGCCGGATCCCCGCTGAAGAAGGCAAAATGGCAGCAGCACCCGAATGGGACTCCCGGCTGGTCGCCGCAGCGTGGCGTGCGACCGAGCTGATACCCAACCAGCGTGACCGTGAGATCGTCGAGCACCGCTTCGGCCGTCACGGCAAACGCGAGACGCTGAACGAGGTCGGGCTGAGGTTCAACCTCACGCGCGAGCGCATACGACAAGTCGAGGCTGAGGCAATCAAGGCGCTGAGCGGCGCGCTGATCGCCTCGCCGGTGCCAGAGGTCGACGCTGCCATGGCGCAGCTGGTGAAAACGCTGGATGACATGGGGCAGGCCGCGACTGTCGACGCCCTGGCCGGGCAGCTGGTTGGTCACTCTGCCGAGGCGCAGGGCGCCGTGATACTGCTCGCCGAGCTGTCGCCGCACCTGGTGGTGATGCCGGGCAACGCCCATTACTACCCCGCCATCGTGCACAGCGAAACCCTGGACAAGCGCGCCCTGCGCCGCCAGATCGACACCATCGTGGCGGCGCTGCGCCAGCGCGGGGCGCCGGTTGCGCTGGATCAGTGGGCTGGGCTGGTAGACGCCCCGGGCAGCCCGTCCGAGATCGCCGCCATCGCCGGCCTGAGCAAAGAGATCATCCGCCGCGACGACCAGTGGGGTTTGCCAAAATGGGCTGTGATGAACCCGCACAACATCCGCGACCTCTCGTACATCCTGCTCACCCGCGCCGGCACGCCGATGCACTTTTCCGCGATCGCCGACGCCGTCAACGCCGGCCTGCTGGGCTGCAACCACTTCAGCCAGAAGGTGGTGCACAACGGCCTGATCAAAGACCCGCGGTTCGTGCTGATCGGCCGCGGAACCTACGCGCTGGCCGAATGGGGCTACCAGAAGGGTTCCCTGTCTGACGTTATAGCCGGCGTCCTGCGCGAAGAGTCGCCCCTGACAAGCGACGAGATCGTGCGCCGCGTCATGCTGGAGCGTCAGCTGCAAGACCGCACCATCAGGCTTTCGCTGCATTCGCGCCCGCAGTTCAAGCGCGTGGCCAAAACCCAGTACGTACTCGACGAGTCGGCGATCTCAGTCAAATAGGCGAGTCACAGACCCGTCGATGAACACCTCGTGTATCGCCTGCGCCAGCAGCGGCGCTATCGACAGCACCGTCAGGTTGTTTATCTTGATTTCGTCTCGGATCGGCAGCGTGTTCGTCACGATGATCTCGGCGAACGGCGTCTGGTTCAACCGGTCGGCCGCCGGCCCGGAGAACACCGGGTGGGTGGCAGCGGCTATCACCTGCTTGGCGCCGTGAGCCAGCAGCGCCTCCGCGGCCTTGCACATGGTGCCGGCGGTGTCGATCATGTCGTCGACAAGCAGGCACACATGGCCGTCGACGTCGCCGACCACCTCGTTGACCCGCACATCGGCGGGGTTGCGCGGGTCGCGCCGTTTGTGGATTATCGCCAGCGGCGCCCCCAGCCGGTCTGACCACGAATCGGTCAGGCGCACCCGGCCGGCGTCCGGCGACACAACGGTGATCTGCGACGTGTCATAGTGCGCGGCCACATAGTCGGCTAGCACCGGCATGCCAGACAGGTGGTCGACCGGCCCGTCGAAGAAACCCTGGATCTGGGCGGCGTGCAGGTCGACGCTCATGATGCGGTCGGCGCCGGCGGTGCGGAAAAGATCGGCGATCAGCCGCGCCGAGATCGGCTCGCGGCCCAGGTGCTTCTTGTCCTGGCGCCCGTAGGGGTAGAACGGCGCCACGACGGTGATGCGCTTGGCCGACGCCCGCTTCAGGGCGTCGACCATTATCAGGTGCTCCATGACCCACTCGTTGACGGGGGCGGGGTTCGACTGGATCACGAACGCGTCGCAGCCGCGCACCGATTCCTCGTAGCGCACGTAGATCTCCGAGTTTGCATAGTTGATCAACCGCGCCGGCGTCAGGTCGATGCCGAGCAACTCGGCCACAGAATTGGCCAGCTGCGGGTGCGCCCGGCCGCTGAACAGCATCAGGTGCTTGTTGGTTGTGATCACTGAATCGCTGCTCACTTTGACTCCTCACATGCCGCGCTTGGCGGTGTCGTTCGCGTCGCCGGGCCGCACGACGTCGCCGGGCAGCACTACGCCGCCTTCCGGGACTTCGGCGGGTGGCACTATCAGCGCGCCCGCCCCGATGATGGCAGACGCCCCGACCTGTGTGCGGGCCTTGTTCGTGGCGTCCCAATTGGCGAAAACCACCCCCGCGCCGATATCGACGCCGTCGCCAAGCGTCGCGTCGCCGCAGTACGTCAGGTGCCCGATGCGCGCGCTTGCGCCCATGGCCACGTTCTTGGTCTCGACGAAGGTGCCGACGACGCCCTTGTCGCCGATCTGCGTGCCGGGGCGCAGGCGGGCGTAGGGGCCGACGGTGGTGCCGGGGCCGACAACCGCCAGTTCCACATGGCTGCGGCTGATGACCGCACCGGCCCCGACCTCAGAGTCTTTGACCGTTGTCTCCGGCCCGATGGTGGCACCCTGCGCCACCGATGTGGCGCCCATCAGCATGGTGCCCGGCCACAAGGTCACATCGGGGGCCAGGTCGACGTCTGCCTCGATCCACGTGGTGGCCGGGTCGATCACCGTCACACCGGCGCGCATCCAGCGGTTGACCTGGCGGCGGTTGAACTCGGCGCCGACCCGGGCGAGTTGCACCCGGTCGTCGACACCGCACGCCTGCCAGGGGTCGTCGGTCAAGAATGTGCCGATGTGGCCGCCGGCCAGCTTGGCCTGCGCCACCAGCGCGGGCAGCTCCTGCGCGGCCGGCTCGCCCGCCAGGCTGGACGTCAGCGCGGCATAGTCGAAGACGTAAACGCCGGCGTCGGCATCAGATGGCCAGACGTCACCGCCGTCGTCGTCGCCCATCGCCTGCACCAGCACGCGCCCGGCCGATGCCAGCACGGTGGCGGCGTCGCCGTCGCGCCGGTGGGCCGCCGCCATGGCCTGCAGCGTTGCGCCGTCGAGCAGCGGCAGGTCGCCGTAGACGACGATCACCTCCGCCTGGTCGTCGACGCTGTCCAGCGCGCCAATACCACTGCGCACCGCGGAGACGGGGCAGGCCGGGCCGTCCTGCGGCACGACCTTGCAGGCCGGGGCGACCTCGGCGACATGCTCGCCGACCAACGCTGCCTGGTAGCCGACGACGACCACCGTCTGCGTCGGCCGCACCACCTCGACGGCCTCGCAAACGTGGCGCAGCAGCGAGTGCCCGCCGATGGTGTGTAACAGCTTGGAACGCGACGATTTCATGCGCGTGCCCTCACCCGCCGCCAGCACTATGACTACGGGGCCAGCATCCGGCCGCCTGCCAGGTTCAGTGTCTGCGCTCATGGCCGCCTCCTGATTTCGCGTGTGCGTTGCGGGCTCCCCGGGCAGGAATCGAACCTGCATCGCTAATCCTGATTCAAAGTCAGGCGGGCCCTACCAGTAGACCAACCGGGGATCGACCACCCCTAAGCTTAATGTATCGACAACAGCGAGCGCGCGCTGACGCGGGCGAGCATCGCCCGCCACCGTCCCCGGCCCTGCAGCAACGCCGCTTTGGCGGCGTCGACCTGGCGCCAGTAGGCGGCCGCCGATTCGGTGGTTGGCTCGTCGGGGCCGAACATGGCTTTCTGTGTCGGCGACACCATGTCGTCAACCGGGCCAAGGCCCAGCCGGGCGGCCTGCTCCTGGTAGGTCAACTGCCGTGACCATGGCTTGACGCCGGTGTCACGCACCCGGTCGGACATGTCGCGCCAGCCGGCGGCGATGCGCGTCACGGGGCTGCCGCGGTGGCGGCGCAGCGTAGAGCGCAGCGCTTTGATCCCGGCGACAAGCCCGGCGAGCAGCACCAGGCTGACCAGTGCCGAGGAGGTTGCGGCGGTTGCCACCAGCCACACCGCCATCCCCTGGGAGCTGGTGTCCGGCTCGTTGCGCCCGGCGGTGGCCTGCGTCACGGTGTCGCCGAGCGTGCTCGGCGGCTCAACGGGGTTGGGCGGCGGCACGTCGATGGCGTGGTTGTCAGAATCGCGGTTTGGCGGGATGGTGTCCGGTGTGCGGTCGCGGTCGGGGATGTAGAGCTGCTGCGGTACCGCGACCCAGCCGGTGGTCGTCTGGATCTCAACCCAGGCGGTGAGGTCCCGGCCGTGCACCACTCCGCCGATGCCCACGCTGGCGCCGAACACCACGCGGGCGGGAAACCCGAAGCGGTTGGCGGCCAGTGCGAAAGCGGCCGCGTACTGCTCGTCTGACCCCACGAAACGCTCGGCGGCGAAGAAGAATTCCAGACGGCCCTGGCCGTCGCCAATCATGTACTGCCCCTCGCCCGGTTTGGTGCCGTCGCTCCAGTAGCCCTGGACGAAGGCCTGCCCCACGCTGGCCAGCTTGCTCCACGGTGTGGCGTCTTGGCTCACCAGGGCGCGCAGCGGGTCGGCCAGGAAGGCCGACGCCGCATCAGGCACCACCACGTCACCACCCGGCACGGGCTGGTCGGTTGGCGCCAGCCAGGGCACGGGATACGTGGTGATGGCGATGGTGTCGCCACCCACCAAACCGTCGATGACAAGCGCCTGGCCTTTGCCGACGTCGTAAGCCAGCGTCGCCGCGTGCCGCCCGCCGAACGACAGGGCGCTGCTCGGGCCCAGTGCCGGCACCCAATGGCACAGCTCAGGCAGGCCGGCGTAGTCGGCGGTGATTGTGACGGTGATGTTTGACGGCTGGCCCTGCCCGGTGATCGACAGTTTTGAGCCCACTGGCCGGAAGCCGCCACCGTCGGTGCCGGTAGCCGACCAGCCGGTGCCGTCGTACTGGTCGAGCACTGCCAGACGTAGCTTGGCCGTCGGCCCAGCGCCGGTGACGGTGAGCAGGGGGGTGTCAAAGTACTGCATCAGAATTGGCGACGCGAATTTGCTCAGCCCCGGCAGCGGGCTGGGATACGACGACACATCCAATGGCGGTTGGATGAAGGTGCGCAACACCAACCGGTCGGTGCCCACCCCGGGCATGGCCGGCCCGATTACGAAACCGGCCGCCAGGGTGGCAGCTGCCAGGCCGGTTGAAATGACCACCTGCCAGACCCTTTCCTGCCCGGTGCTCGCCAGGCGGTTGCGACGGTTGGTGCGCACGGCCGCCCAGCCGACCAGCAGGGCGACGAAGGCGAGGCCCCGCGGCACGGAGTAGGTGGTCACTGGCGCGCTGAGAAGAATTAGTAGCACCAGCAGCGCAATCGGCGCCACCAGCGCCAGCTGGGGTGACCGGCTGGCCCTGGCCACCCCGAAAGCAGCCAGGCCGAACACCAGTGAGAAAAGCCAGACGAGCACCAGATATTCGGAGCCGGCTGCGACCGGCGGCCAGGTTGTCAGCAGTGCTTTCCAGCCGGTGACGGCCAGCCGTGCCAGGTCGGCCTCGGTGGTCAACGACGGCAATATGCCAGCGATGGCGTCGCGCGGCAGCGCCACTGCCCCACCGAAAATGAAATAGAACCCAGCCCCCAGGCCGACACCGGCCAGCCACGGCCAGCGGAACGACGTCGCGATCTGCTGGGCCGCAACCCCCAGCAGCAAGCCGATAAGGCCGACCACCATGAACCCCGCGCCATCGAAGGTCGTCAGCAAGCTGGTCAACGCCACCATGCCAAGGCACACCACGAAACCAGCGTCGACAATGGCGTCGACAGGTATCGCTGGTCGTCGTGCACCCCCCATTGGGCCCCCTAATACTCGGTGAAGTTCTGCGCAGTGGGCAGTGTACTGCACCAACAGCTGTACTGGATTATAGTGACATACGTCGCCACGCGAAACACACCCAGGGGGGCTCAGCCAGTGAAACGGACCACAAAGGCTCGTCTGATACTTTTCGCTGCGCTGGTTGTCGCTTTTGGCGTGCTCGTGGGGTTTGCGATCAACAGCCCGAGCCGCCCCATCACCAGGGTGACCCTGCACGATTCCGGCATTTGGGTCACAAACAATGCCGACGATCTGCTGGGCCGCATGAACATGACCGGGGGCCGCCTGGATGGCTACCTGTCGCCTGGGGCCACCGCCAGCGGCGACCTTGACGTGCTGCAAGACGGCGCCTCTGTGGTGGCCCGCGACATTGCCAATGGGCGTCTGACACCAATCGACCCGAAGCGGGTGGTAAACGAAACCGCCCGCTCGGTTGCCATGCCGCCGACCTCGCTGGTGGCAATGGCTGCCGGCACCATCGCCTCGCTTGACACGACGACGGGGGCGCTGCGGGCGGCCCGGTACCAGCCCGGTGAGATACCGGACGTGTTGATGCTCGATCCGGCGGCAACGCCCCTGGTGGTGCTCACCGATCTGATCGCCCGCAGCACCGACTCGCTGGCGCTGGTAATCGACTCCGCCGGCACCGTGCACGCCGTTTCGGGTTCTGGCTCGCAGGTCGTGGTGGCACAGCAGGGGCCGGGCTTCGCCGATCCGGTGGTGCGGGCAGTTGGCCCCCCTATGGGCGATGTGACGGCCACCGCCGTTGGCGACCAGCTGGTGTGTCTCGATTCGACCACGGGAGCCATTGAGTTGCCGGGCGGGCGTTCGGCGATGCTGCCGGACGGCCGGGGGGCCGTGCTGCAGCAACCGGGTCCGGCCGGCAGCGTGGTGTTCGCCGCCACCCGTACCGGGCTGTACGCCGTCAAACTAGACGGCAGCGCGGTGACCGCCGTGGCCACCGGCCAATCCGGGGCGCCCGCCTTGCCGGTGGTGGTGGCGGGCGCGGTCTATGCGGCGTGGGCGGGCCAGCCCGGTCACCTGGTGGCCGGCCCGGCCGACGGTTCGGGCAAGGCCGCCGGCATCGGCCTCGACCGCGACAAAACGCTGACCCAGCCGGTTTTCCGCGTGAACCACGACCGCGTGCTGCTCAACGACATGGCAGATGGCCAAGCCTTCGACGTCGTGGCCTTGCGCAGCCTCGACGACTGGCAGTCGATCGTCCCGCCGCCGTCGGAAGACGTGGGCGACTCGCAGCAGACCACCACCCGATTGGACGACGCCCCACCGGTGGCCCAGGATGACAACCTGGGCGCCCGGCCCGGGCGCACCACCGTGCTGCATGTGCTAGACAACGACACGAACTCGCAGGCAGACATCCTGGCGGTGACGCAAGTCACGCAACCGGCGGCAGCGAAAACAGCGGTGTCAGCCGACGGCCAGTCGGTGCTGTTCACCGCCCCCGCCGGGCTGACCGCCAAACAAACCTTCACCTACACGGTTTCCAACGGCCATGGCGAGTCGGTGGCGCAGGTGTCGGTGACCATGAAACTGGACAGCCAGAACGGCACGCCGGCCATGAGGGCAGGGTACGCGCCGATCACCTACCCGGTGGCGTCACGCGGCACTGTTGGCATTTTCGTGGCCCAGGATTGGCGCGATCCCGACGGCGACCCGGTATCGGTGGTCGAGGCGTCGGTCGACGGCACGCCGGTGCCCGTCGGCCCGGAAGGCAAGATCTACTACACCGCCCCCAACCTCGGCACCGACACCACGGTGATGGTCGATTATGTGGTTTCCGACGGTCATACCGATGCGACGGCGAACGGGCAGGTGCCGGTCAAGGTGTTGAGCTCCAAGAGCACGGTGGCGGTCAGCCCCATCGCGCAGGCTGACCTGGTGCGCGGCACTGTTGGCATGCCGTTGACGTTCGCACCGCTGCAGAACGACATCGCCGGCGCCGACCCGCGCGACCCCACAGCCAAGCTGGCGCTGGCCGGCTCCGTGGCAGCACCGGCGGGCCTGAAAGTCAACACCGACCTGGTGGCTGGGACGGTGACCGTGGTCGCCGAGAGCGCCGGCACCTACACGCTCAACTACACGGCGGCTTTCGGGTCAGCTGCCTTCAACCAAGGAGTGATCAGGTGCGAGATCGCCGAGAGGGCCGATCTGGGCCCCGTGGCCATGCCCGACAACCTGACCGTACGCGGCACGGTGGCGGCCACCATCGATGTGCTGGCTAATGACGCCGACCCAGCCAACTCACTGCTGACAGTGACGGCGGTCACCGCCGACGACCCAGACCAGCTGACGGTGACGGTGTTCGGCGGCCGGTGGGTGCGCGTTCAGCCAGCGACGCCGGAGCTTAAACCCAATCCGCAGATAGTGCATTACTCGGTCACCGATGGGCGCGGTGATCCGGTCGAGAGCACGATTGCGGTCACCCAGATACAGGCGCCCGCCGCTGACTCGCTGATACTTGGCGACGACAGGGCCGTGGTGCGCAGCGGCGACTCGGCGCTGGTCGACGTCTTGTCGAACGACTCGAGCCAATCGGGCAAACCACTGGTGCTGCGTGAGCAGCCAGACCCGGGCCTGCCTGCCGGGCAGTTGCCGGTTTTGGTGGTCGGCGCGGCGGCCACCGACCAGGTCGATGCCGGCCAGGCCTTCGCCGTCGGCAACAAGGTGCGCTACATCGCACCTGCCGGGCTGCTGGTGCCGATGCAGGTGGCCGTCACCTATGCGGCCATGACGTCGGACGGTGGTGTCAGCCAGTCGGCCACCCTGTACATTGACGTGCACCCAGACGACGGCACAAACTCGGCGCCGCAGCCCCGCCGCGTCGAGGCCCGGGCGACATCGGGTGACAAGGTCACCGTGCAGATACCCATCTACGGCGTCGATCCAGACGGCGACTCGATCACCGTCAACGGCATCGCATCCGCGCCACAGCTGGGGCGCGTGGTGTCGATCTCGCCGACATCGATCACCTACCAGTCTTTCCCGGATGAGGGCAACACCGGCACCGACAGCTTCGACTACGTGGTTTCCGACCGCTATGGCAGCACCGGCGTCGGCCAGATAGAAATCGGGCTGGCACCGCCCGACTTGTTCCCGGCGTCCGTGGCGGTGGACGACATGGTAACAGCCCAGCCGGGGGTGCCGGTGACTGTGCAACCCCTGGTCAATGACCTGGTGGCGCAGGGCGATCACCCCCAGATCGTGCCGGTGGGCGGCCTGCCTGCGGGAGTCAGCTTGTCGGATGACGGCCGCACGTTCCTGGCCACCTCACCGGCGCAGCAGACGGATCCGCCGTTGCAGTTCTCGTACCTGCTGCGCGGAGCTGGCGGCGACGGCCCGACAGCCACGATCACGATCAAAGCCCAGGACGGCTACCTGAACCCACCCCGCGTCTACGACACGGTCGCCGTCGTCGACCAAACCGGTAACGTCACCACAGCCACCGCCGACCCGCTTTCCACCGCCTGGGACATCGACGGGCTGAAAGACCAGATACGGCTGGCTTCGATCGAGGCCGGAACGCTCACCCCAGACGGCAAAGTAGCCGACATTCCGGTGCTTGACCACGCCCAGGCGCTGATCTATGTGGCGTCGGATGGCGACGGCAACCTGGCGTCTGCCATCGTCTTCGTGCCACCGGCGGGTGCCAGCCTGCCCAGCGTGCGCCCCGGAGTGACGGCTATCACGCTGCAGCAGAACGAAACCAAGACGGTGGCGCTTAATGACTACGTGTTCAGCCCAAGGGGGCGCACCGTTCGCATCACGGTGGCGGACCGGTTGTCGGCGGCCCCGGTGAAAGGGCTGGCCGTCCAGGCCGGCTCACCTACCAGCCTGACGCTGACGGGGCTTAACGACTATGTCGGGCCGGCGGCTATCTCGCTGCAGGTGACCGACGCCGCCGATGATACCGACAACACGGGGCTGACGTCGTTCGTCACGATCCCTGTGCAGGTGGGGCCGCCGACGCCGGTGCTGCGCTGCCCGACCACTGCCCAGCAGGTGGTGCAGGGGGGCGGCGAGCGATGGTTTGACATCGGTGCGATTTGCCATGTGTGGACGCCCGACGACACCACAGCGCAGGCGATCGTGTACACGGCGACATGGGTGACGGCTCTGGAAGGCGTCAGCGCTACCGGGGGCGACGGTGTCGCGGTGACGGCGGCCGGCTCAGCGGTACCGGGCAGCAGCGGGCGGCTGCGCATCGGCGTCGCCAACAGCCCAGCCGTACCGGCGGAGATGACCATCGACGTGGTGGCAGCCAGCAAGCCGAAGGTTTCAGCACCCGACATTGTTGACGTGCCGCAGGGCTCGACGGTGACCCAGCGCGTGGCTGTCAGCTCACCGCTGCAGGACGCCAGCCCAACGATCATTTCGGTGCGGCAAACCGGCGGCGACACCTGCCGGATCGGCTCTGTCGACGGCACCACGTTCACCCTGACGCCCGGCGCGGACGTCCATGGGGTCATGACATTCCAGGTGGTGGCATCCGACCTCGCCGACCCAAGCCGCACCGAACGCCAGGTGACAACCACCTTTACCATGACGGTGTACGGGCGCCCCGACGTGCCCAGCCCGCCGGAACCGGGCACAAAGCTGCTGACTCACTCCGTGGCGCTTTCCTGGAGCCCGCCGAACGATAACGGCGCGTCGATACTGGAATACGAGGTGCAATCGACGGACGGGCATTACCACAAGTCGTGCGGGCAGTTCAGCCGCTGCGATATCACCGGCGTGCCAAACGGGCAGCCGATCTCGTTCCAGGTGAGGGCCCGCAACAAGGCCGGTTGGTCTGACTGGTCGGCCCCCGGCGAGCCCTTCACGCCGAACGAGGCCCCTGGTAAAGCCATGAGTTTTGTTGCCAGTGACCCGCAAGATGGCAGGCTGACACTGACGTGGGGCCCGGCACCGGTTGACGGCACGCCGGTGACGGCCTACCACCTGTCGTGGACTGGCGGAGGGGCTGGCAATCAGGATCTTCCCGGAACAGCCACTGCCTTCACGGTGACAGGGCTTGACAACAACCAGATCACTTCGTTCTCACTGGTTGCTGAGAACGACGCCGGGTTGTCGGCAGCCACAGCTACCACAACCGGCCAATCGTCGGGGCGGCCTTATGGCCTTGACCCGCCGGTTGTCTCGCCGAACGATTTGGGCGACACCGCCGAGGTGACCGTATCGTGGGGGGCGGCCAACCCTAATGGGCCTGGGCCCGTCACCTATCACGTCACCCGCACTGACGTCGATGGAGTGGTCAAGACTCTCGCTGATGCCACCACAGATACGTCCGTTCTTAACAGTGTCGACTATGACGGCGCCCAGTACAAGTACACCGTCACTGCCACCAACGCTACCGGGGGCGATGCTCACACGAGCGACCCGGCGGAGACTCAGTGGGCAGCAGTTGGGAAGCCCGTTGCTTGGCCAGTTGGTTCGTTCACAGCCGCCGCGACGGGAAATAGTGGCGAGGTCGAAGTCAAATTTACGTACCCAGCGTCGCGTGGCGCCAGCGCCTTTGTGAATGTGTTGGTGGATGGTAACTCCAAGACAGTTATCAACAAGCTGAATGCTAAGGGTGACAGCGACTCAGTGTTGTTAACCGGCCTGACCAATGGCGCCGAAATTGCCATCACGCTTATGCTGTGCAACGAGTCCAATAACTGCACCACCACGCCCGATTCGATCACTGTCGTGCCCTACGGGCCGTTGTCCAAGCCTGAATTCGTCTCTGATTCAAAGGGTGCTGTCAACTCTGGTGACCGGCAGGTGTGCACCACTTTCAAGGGTACCGGCAATGGCCGTAACGCACGCCTACACATCTGGGCGACTGACAATGTTGCCGGCACTCCTGATGAGTTCTTCAGCGACTACGCGCCCGGCTTAGTGACTCAGCAGTACTGCGTTAACGCCACCAAGGCAAATGTCACAGTGACCTTCCACGCCGTAATGCAAAACGATGGTGACGACTCGATACGGGACGACTCAGCTCAGACTGATCACGGTGTTACGTCAGCGTACGATCCGGTCGTCTTGACAGTGACCGCAGGTGCTTACCATAAGACTACTGGTTGCGGTGATC
>Ga0123354_10007425_pt1 | contig 16498 bp, 14 predicted proteins | sample TergutLab28metaG_2_FD_97872 | JGI IMG/M metagenome (GOLD analysis project Ga0123354, IMG submission 97872) | Labiotermes labralis P4 segment gut microbial communities from Petit-Saut dam, French Guiana - Lab288 P4 | ecosystem: Host-associated > Arthropoda: Insects > Digestive system > Gut ...
AGGCCCCAACTCCCGAACCAGTCACAAAACCCGTCTTTCAAGCCCCCTTTGTGCCACGAACTCGAAAATCCCGTGCAAACGGCCTACCCAGACAAAAAGATGCCCCCCGCCAGCCCCGGCCCCCGCCGCCCCGCCGCCCCGGCGCCCCGGCCGCCCCCGCCGCCCGCCAGCTCCTTCCCCCCCTTTTTCTTTTGCCGCCCTTTACTGGGCAACAAGCCCGTAAATGCACGACGCACAGCGCGCTCGCCCCCCGCCATCCCGAACTTGATCGTGGGCCCAAAGCGCCGCCCCTCCGACACCCTAGCCCCCGCCATCAATCCGCGCTACCCGCCGCTCTCTGTAGACAGGGGTTTGAGATGGCCGTCACAGTAAAAAGGCCACGTTTGCTTGTCCTGCCACAACTATGGCAATTTGTGGCCAAAATGCACGGATTTGCGCGCTGTATATCTTCTAAATGCCCTAAGAAAGCCAATTTGGTGTGATATACAACGTATCACACCATATTCAGCGCGCATATTCGTGCTTTTTGGCCAGAAATGGCAAATAACCTGGTTGCAGCCACTGCCAGGCCAACCAAGACCAACCAAGACCAACCAAGGCCAGCATCCGGTGCCGTCACCGGCACACTTCGTAAGAATCCGCCACACGCTGCGTCCGCTACCCGCCAACGCCCCGGCCGCCCTGCAGATCGGCTGCCGGCCGGCTCTTCTCCTCATTCTTCTGCCGGTTTTATTGGGCGGCATGCCCGTGAACGCGACCCGCGCACCGCGCGCGCTAACGTTGCACCGCGCAGCACCACCACGCCTGACCCTCCCAACCTCAACCCCACCCCAAGCGAGTAGGCCGGTGCCATAGATTATGTGAGCATGATGGCCGGTTGGGGCAGTTCGCGAGCGCGGTCTGTCTGAGCTGAGCAGCGCGAATGCGCAGGTCAGCGAGTTACCGCGCTGAACTGCCCCAACCGGCCATCGCTATGCGAGCTAATCTATGGCACCGGCCTACGAGCACCCTTTGAACTTCTCGTAGGCCTTGGGGCTGACGATCAGGCGCGCCGCACCGGGCAAGACGCGCGCCGCAAAGGGGGTCGTGGCATCCGGTGCCTCGCCATCGAACTGCAGGTAGAGGGTGGGGTCAGAGTCGACGCTGACGCTTTTGGCAAAATGCGTCTCAATGGCGTTAAAGCGGCCCGGGTTATTGCCTTCGCGGTCGAGCAAGGCCATAAAAAGGGCGGGTATCAACTGCACGGCATTATGCGACTTTAAGACAACGACCTCAAAAAGCCCGTCCCGCGCGTTGTTGGCATGGGTGATCGAGATATCCGCGTTGATGCGCGCAAAATTCAGGACGAGGACCGAGATGCCCTCGACCGTGATCTCGCCGTCCGGCAGGCCAATCGTAAAGCGCGAGAACTTTGGCGTCGGCCGGCTGAAGGCCGCCGCCACATAAGAGCCATGCCCAAAGGCCGGTTTAAAGGCCGCTGCGGCGCGCATGATCTCGGCATCGTAGCCGGCGCCGGCAATCACCGCAAAACCGTAGGTCAGCGGCTTTCCGTTGAGCTCAAAGTCCAGCTCGCCCAAATCAAAGTCCAGGGTCATGGGCTCACGCAAGATGTCGACCAGGGCGGGGATGGTGGTCGGCAAGTCGAGGTTCATGGTCAAAAGGTTGCCGGTCCCGGCCGGAAAGGCAAAGATCGGCACCCCGGTATTGCGCAGCTCATAGCAGACCGATGAGTTTGTGCCGTCACCGCCGGCGGCCACGACCGCATCAAAGTCCGCAGCATCGCCCAGCATGTCGCCGATGCGCGTCTGGCCATTTGTGTTGCGCACGACCAGCTCGTCGCCGTCCATCGACAGTTTGCGCAGAAAGTCAAAGATCGTGCCGTCGCCTAAGCCGGCAGCCAGGTTGTTAATAATCAAGAACCGCACGGTACCTCCTTGGTTATTGGTTTTGCCAGCCCATTTTTAAAAACCATAATTATTATCTACTATAGCCAATCAGAGAATCGTGTTACCATGAAATTATGAAGAATGATCAAACATTATCGATCGAATATATTGATTCCGACGATCGTCTCCAAGAATATCTTCAAAGTATCACACCAACCGATTTATTGGCCTTGGACACTGAGTTCTTGCGTGAGAAGAGCTATTATCCCAAGCTTTGCCTGCTTCAGATGGCCACCCGAGAAAGCCTGGCCATCATCGACCCGTTGGCCAGTCTTGACCTCGAGCGGCTGAAGCCGATCTTGCTCGACCCCGGGGTCGTCAAGGTCTTTCATGCTGGGGAGCAGGACCTGGGCATCCTCTTCTCGATCATCGGCGAGCCTGTCACGCCGGTCTTTGACACACAGATTGCCTCGCAGCTCTTTGGGCTTCCCCAGCAGATCGGCCTGGCGGCCTTGGTGCACGAGTTCACCGGGGTGCGTCTGAAGAAGATCGATTCTTTCTCTGATTGGTCCATCCGCCCCCTGAAAGACGCGCAGATGCACTACGCCGCCGATGACGTGCGCTACCTGCCCCAGGTCTATCAGCAAATGGTCGACGCCCTCGACTGCACGGGCCGCCTGCATTGGTTAGAAAGCGATTTCTTAAGGCTCTCGGATATTTCGCATTATGTGGTGGACGAAGATCGCCTCTGGCGGCGCCTGAAAGGCAACTCGCACCTCAGCCTGCGCCAGATCGGGGTCCTGCGCGAGATCGCGATCTGGCGCGAGCACACAGCCCAAAAGCGCAACCAGCCGCGACAATGGGTGCTCAACGACGAGATGCTGATCGATATCGCCCGCCGCTGCCCCAAGACCGAAGACGAGCTCTTCTCGACCCGCGGGCTGGCTACCCGGATCAACAAAAAATCGGTCGGTGAGCTGCTCGAGGCCGTGCAGCGCGGGCTGACCATGGATGAGGCCGACCTGCCGCATCATGAGAACCTGGTGCCTCGGCATAACGAGATGCCGGGCATCTATGAGGCCTGTATGTCATTGGTCCACCTGCGCGCCAGCGAGCAGAAAGTCACGGCCGCAGCCCTGACCAACTCTAAAGAACTGCGCGCCCTGATCGGCGGGCAACGCCAGGGGCTGCCGCTCCTCGACGGTTGGCGCTACGAGATGGTCGGGCGCGAGCTCTTGAGCTTCTTAGAGGGAAATCTGGCGATGAGCGTCGATCATGGCCAGATCGAGGTTACGGATAGGGGACAAACCAGGCACTGATGCAGCAGAAGGCCGGCGCCTGCGCTAAACTGACAGCTTGGAGGAGGCAACAGCAACCTGGTTGCAAGCGCAAGTGCAAGCGCAAGTGCAGGCAAGGGTTTCTGGCTTCAAGACCCGTCTTCAGCCGTCTGCACCCGACCAGCCATTCAGCGCAACCAGCCATCTCAGCCCGCCAGCCTCTGAGAGTGGCCTGAAAGGGAGATAGATATGTTTGGCATGATCAGTCCCATGTACCTGCTTTTAATCGTCGCCTCATTGGTCTTAGGGTTTGGTACCCAGGCCTACATCAAAAGGCAGTACAAAAAGTACTCGCAGGTGCCCAGCCTGAGCGGCCTCACCGGCGCCCAGGCGGCGCGGCGGATGCTCGATGCCAATGGGCTGGCCAATGTCTCTGTCCAGATGGTCGGCGGCGAGCTGAGCGACCATTTTGACCCGCGCAGCAATGTCGTCTCGCTTTCCGAGGGCGTCTATAAGGGCAGCAGCATCGCCTCCACCGCTGTCGCCTGCCACGAATGCGGCCATGCCGTCCAGCACGCCCGCGCATATGCGCCCGCCCGGATCCGCAACACGATCGTCCCGGTCGTCAACTTTGCCTCTAATATCTGGATGTTCGCCCTGATCATCGGCGTGATCTTGGGTGTCATCGGCTTTGTCTGGGTCGCGGTCATCATGTATGTGGCCGTTTTGGCCTTTCAGCTCGTGACCTTGCCCGTCGAGCTTGATGCCTCAGCCCGTGCCCTGGCCTATGTCAAGGCCGGCCAAGGCAACATGCCCAGCCCCGAGACCAGCGGCGCCAAAAAGGTCCTGACCGCTGCCGCCCTGACCTATGTGGCGGCCGCCTTGATCTCGGTCTTGCAGCTGTTGTGGCTGCTCGGCATGGCGCGTCGCTAAAACCGCCCGCAACGATGGGCATCTCACGGCCGGCCTGGCCTGGCGACGAAGGCCGTGCAAACCAAGGCTATCCAAACAAAAACCATCTACAGAAGGGTCAGGCGGCCGCCGCGAACGGGGCGTTTGCCGCTACAGGTGCGTTGGCCTCTGCAGACGCCTTTGCCGCCCCTGGGGCGCTCTCTGTCTCAGAGGCCCTGGCCTACGTCAAACACAATCTCGAGGCCATCAACATCCAGATCAGCGGAGAGGTGTCGGAGCTTTCTGACCGTCCCGGCTACAAGGCCGTCTACTTTACAATCAGCGACCAAAGCTCGGCGCTCTCTTGCCTGATCTGGAAGAACGTCTATGACCGCCTGGGCGTAGAGCTGAAGATCGGGATGCAGGTCGAGGTCGGCGGCCGGTTCACTCTCTATGCGGCCAAAGGCCGGATGAACTTTGAAGTCAAGACGATCAAGCTCTCCGGTGAGGGCGAGCTGCGCGTCAAGGTCGCCCAACTGGCCCGCCGGCTTGAGGCCGAAGGCCTGATGGCGCCCGGCCGCAAGCGTGCCGTACCCCGCTTTTGCGAGCGCATCGGGCTTGTCACATCGCCCCGGGGCAAGGCCGTGCATGACGTCTTGCGCACGCTCCGCCGCCGTTGGCCGCTGGCCAAGATAGAGCTGGCGGGCGTGGCGGTCGAGGGCAATGGGGCGGCCGAGCAGATGGCCCAAGCCCTGGCTTGCCTCGAAGAGGCCGGCTGCCCTGTTATCTTGCTCGTCCGCGGCGGCGGCTCTTACGAGGACCTGATGCCTTTTAATGACGAGCGCCTGGCCCGGGCGATTGCCGCCAGCCCGGCAGTTATCGTAACCGGTATCGGTCATGAGCCAGACACCAGCATCGCTGACCTGGTAGCCGATTACCGGGCATCGACACCGACGGCGGCGGCCGAACGCGTTTCTCCAGAAGCTTTGGACCTGAAAGCTGCCTTAGAGAGGGAATCTGGGCATGTTGCCGCGCTCCTCCAACAAGGTGTGAGCCAAAAGCGCCAACAGCTTTTACGCATCAGTGCGCACCCGCTGTTTGGCGACCCGCAATACCTGCTGGGCAGCCGCATGCTGGCCCTTGAGCATGCCCAGGCGCGGCTGCGGTTGAGGAGCCGCGAGCTTTTGCGTCCGTTGGCGCAACAGCTGGCCAGAGAGGCCGGGCGGCTTGAGGCGCTTTCTCCGCTCAGCACCTTGGCGCGCGGTTATGCCTTGCCCTTTGATGGCCAGCGCCGCCTGCTGCGGAGCGTGCAGGCGGTGGCCGAGGACGACCGGCTGAGCCTGCTGCTGGCCGACGGCAGCTTGGATTGCCGGGTCGAGCGGGTTTTGCGAGGGGCCGAGGCAAGGGGACTGCGACGAGGGGAACGTGACGAAGGGACTGTGACGAAGGGATGACGCGCGAGATGGACGAGACGGTAGGGGCCGGCGGCCCGGGCTATGACTTTAGCGACCTCAGCTACTTGTCTGCTAGCGACGAGTTAGAGGCCACGGTGCGCGGGCTAGAGTCGGCGCAGTTAGAGCTGGAGGACAGCTTAGAGCTTTACGAGCGGGGCATCGCCCTGATCAGAGAGCTGCAGCAGCGCTTGGACCAGGCCCAACAGAAGATCGACGTCTTGATGGGCGAGCTAGAGCCCGAGAGCAGCGACGACGTTGACAACGAGCTCAGTTAGCGTGACGCTGGCGGCGCGGACGGCGCTGACGACGCGGACGGCGCGTTAACTGCACGGGCAACGCGGACGGCGCACTGGCGGCGCAGCCGCTACCGGGTGAGAGGATAAAAGACATGTCAGACTGCATTTTTTGCCAGATCGCAAAGGGCGAGGTACCGGCCCGGGTCGTCTACGAGGACGACGAGGTGGTGGCCTTTGAGGACATCAACCCCCAGGTGCCCGTGCATGTTTTGGTGATACCGCGCCAGCACTATAACGACATTGGCGACGATGTGCCCGAGGCCTTGCTGGGGCATCTCTTGGCCGTGGCCGCGCGGGTCGCGCAAGAAAAGGGCGTGGCCGAGACGGGCTACCGGCTGCTCACGAACATCGGCGAGGACGGGCGGCAGACGGTCGGGCACCTGCACATGCATGTCTTGGGCGGTGCCAAGATGCCGATTCGCATGGGGCCGGCCGATTAACGCGACCGGTCGCAGGCGGCCGAATCTAGCGGCAGCCAACCAATTAGCATAAATTTATACCTAAGTCAATAATTTATTAGATATTGCCTGGAGACATCCGCTACCTGCTATAAAAGGCTGTGCGAACGGTCTGATTTGCTGTATACTCTCTGACTTGAGCGTGCTTTTCATGGCCATCCGCCGGAATATGCAGATTTGAAAGAGGTAGACATGGATATCCTAGTTATTAACGCTGGCAGCTCCTCGCTCAAGTATCAACTGGTCGACAAAGAGACCCTGCAAGTGCTCGCAAAGGGGAACTGCGAGAAGATCGGGCTCGATGACTCCTTTCACAAATTTGAGATCGGCGAGCTGTCCGAGACACGGGTGATGCCGATCCCTGACCATCAGTCCGCAGTCCAGGCCGCCCTCGACGTGATGCTTGACCCCGAGGCCGGGTGCCTCAAGAACCTCAGCGAGATCGTCGCCGTCGGGCACCGCATCGTCCACGGCGGCGAGTACTTCTCAGAATCGGTGATCATTACCGACGAGGTCCGGCGGCGTATCGAGGAATGTATCCTGCTTGCCCCATTGCACAATCCGCCGGCCTTGATGGCCCTTCGGGCCTGCTCTATTCTGATGCCCAATGCCACCCCGGTCGCCGTTTTTGACACGGCCTTCCATCAGACCATGCCGGCCAAGGCCTTTATGTACGCACTGCCTTATTCGTGCTACAAAGAGATGAAGATCCGCCGCTATGGCTTTCATGGCACCTCGCACCACTATGTTGCCGAACGGGCCGCCCTCTTGTTGGGGCGCTCGCTCACAGATATGAAGATGGTGACCTGCCACCTGGGCAACGGCTGCTCGCTGGCGGCCATCGACGGCGGGTTCTCGGTCGACACGACGATGGGCTTCACACCCCTCGAAGGCGTCATGATGGGCACGCGTTGCGGCTCCATCGACCCGGCCATCGTCAGCTACCTGATTGAGAACAAGGACCTCACACCCGACGATGTGAACAACCTGATGAACCGCAAGAGCGGGCTATTGGGCATCTCGGGCGTCTCTAACGACCTCCGCGACGTCCAAGAGGCCGCCGCCGCCGGCAACGAGCAGGCTGCCCTGGCCGAGCAGATGTATGCTCACTCGATCAAAAAGTACCTCGGCCAATACGCCTTTGAGATGGGCGGCCTCGACGTCGTCGTAATGACCGCCGGGGTGGGGGAGAATAGCGCCCGGATGCGCGAATTGATCTTTCACAACCTCGGCACGATGGGCATCATCATCGACCCGGCGCGCAACGCCCTGAGCGGCGGCGAGCGCATTATCAGCAGTGACAACTCACGCGTCACAGTAGCCGTGATCCCGACCAACGAAGAGCTGGTGATCGTCAAAGACGCCATCCGGTTGATCGGATAGCCGCTGATCGGGCGAACGCTGGTCGGGCAAACGCTGGTCAGGTAGACGCTGGTCAGGTAGACGCTGGCCGGGCAAACGCTGGTCGGATAGCCACTGATCGGGCAGGCATTGACCAGGCAAGCCCGTACGGGCCGCTGTCTTCTCCCCTTTTTGGCTGGCTTTTTGACCGCCGGTTTAGGCGTAGAGGTGGCAGGCGCAATAGTGGTTTGGGCGGATCTGGCGCAGCTCGGGCTCGACCTCATCGCAGATTGGCATCTTGTCAAAGCAACGGCTGGCAAAACGGCATCCGCTGGGCGGGTTGATGGGGGACGGCACATCGCCTTCGAGGATGATGCGCTGATGCTTTTTTTCGGGCTCGACGGTCGGGATGGCCGAGAGCAGGGCCTGCGTATAGGGCGAGAGCGGCTCGTTGTAGAGCGCTTGTTTGGGGGCGATCTCGAGCATTTTTCCGAGGTACATCACGCCGACCTGGTCAGAGACGTGCTTGACGACATTGAGGCCGTGGGCGATAAAGAGGTAGGTCAGCTTGAATTCTTCTTTGAGGTCGTCTAAGAGGTTCAGGACCTGGGCTTGGATTGAGACATCGAGGGCCGAGACCGGCTCGTCGCAGACGATAAAGCGCGGCTGTAGGGCCAAGGCGCGGGCGATGCCGATGCGCTGGCGCTGCCCGCCCGAGAACTCATGCGGGTAGCGGTTGCGCATGAATGAGGCCAGGCCAACGCATTCCAACAGCTCTTTGACGCGCTCTTCGACCTGTTTTTTGGGCAGCAGTCGGTTTGTTTTGATCGGCTCGGCGATGATATCGCCGATGCGCATGCGCGGGTTCAACGAGGCATAGGGGTCTTGGAAGATCAGCTGGATGTCGCGGCAATAGTTCTTGCGCTCGCCCGGCTTCATGGTCACCAGGTCCTTGCCGTCGAAGATGATCTTGCCCGAGGTCGGGCGCACGAGGTTCACGAGCATCTTGCCAATCGTCGTCTTGCCGCAGCCCGACTCGCCGACCAGCCCAAAGGTCTGGCCGCGCTTGATTGAGAAGCTGACCCCGCTGACGGCATAGACATACTCGTGCCGCGAGCTAAAGCGGCTGCTGTCAGCTGTAAAGCGCTTTGTCAGCTGCTCGATGTCGACCAGTATGTCGTCTGTGCCCGTCAAGCCTTTTCCTTTGCGTTTTGATCAAAGAGGTGGCAGCGCACCATGCGGTCTTGGCCGCCTGCGACCAGCGCCGGCATCTCTTGGCGGCAGACCGCAAGGCATTGGTCGCAGCGGTCTGAGAAGTGGCAGCCCGGCGGCATATGCAACGGGTTGGGCACCGAGCCGCGGATCATGTAGAGGCGCTGGTTGCTGTCGTCGTCTAGTCGCGGTACCGATTTTAGCAGGCCAAGCGTGTAGGGGTGCAACGGATGGTCGAGGATGTCGCGGGTACAGGCCGTCTCGACCACCTGCCCGCAATACATCACCACCACCTGGTCGGCCACCTCAGAGACCACGCCCAGGTCGTGCGTGACTAAGACCACGGCCATCTGGGCCTCTTCGCGCAGGCGGTTGATGAGGTCGAGGATCTGCGCCTGGATGGTCACGTCTAAGGCCGTGGTCGGCTCATCGGCGATCAGCAGCTTGGGGTTCAAGGCCAAGGCCATGGCGATCATCACGCGCTGGCGCATGCCGCCAGACATCTGGTGCGGGTAATCGCGGGCGCGCTCTTGGGGAGAAGGGATGCCGACACGCTGCAGCAGGCTGACGGCCTGGCTCAAAGCCTCGCGCTTGCTCACCTTGCGGTGCGCGCGGATGGCCTCGGCAATCTGAAAGCCGACCCGGTAGACCGGGTTCAGCGAGGTCATCGGCTCTTGGAAGATCATCGCCATGTCATTTCCGCGGAGCTTGCAATAATCTTTGTCTTTCAACTCAAAGCCCTTGTCCGCAGCATCGTGCAAGACGCGGCCGCCCAGCGTGATACGGCCTTGGGTGATGCCCCCGGTCTCAGGCAAGAGGCCCATGATGGCTAAGGCTGTGACCGACTTGCCCGAACCAGACTCGCCGACAATGGCCAGCGTCTCGCCTGAATCGACCGCAAAACTAACGTCTTCGACGGCCGTTACGATGCCGCCCTTGACCGGGAATTGAACACGCAGGTCCTCTACCTCTAACAGCATCGCTCAGCGCTTTCGGGTCTTGGGGTCGAGGCCGTCGCGGATGCCGTTGCCAATCAGGTTAAAGGCCAGCACCGTGAGCATGATGGCCAGGCCGGGATAGAGCATCAGCCAAGGGGCGCGGAAGATCTCGCTGCGCCCGCGACCAAGCATGTCTCCCCATTCAGCCAGTGGGGGCTGGACGCCCAGCCCGAGGAAGCCCAGTGCCGCCGCATCGAGGATGGCCATCGAGATGCCGAGGGTGGCGCGCACGATGATCGAGGGCAAGACGTTGGGCAAAATGTGCCGCATGATGATCGCGGGCGTGGAGTTGCCGATCACGCGGGCGGCCGCCACGTAGTCGCTTTCTTTGATGGCCAGCACCTCGCTGCGCACGATGCGCGCGTACTCGGGTATCGAGACCAGGCCGATGGCGATCACGGCCTTTTCGACGCCTTTGCCCAGGGCTGCCATGATGGCGATGGCCAAGAGGATCGAGGGGATGGCCAGCATCATGTCCATGACGCGCATGATGATGGTGTCGGTGGCGCCGCCCCGGTAGCCCGAGACCGCGCCCAGGATGACCCCGATGACGAGCGAGATGGCGACCGCCGAGAAGCCGACCGTGAGCGAGATCTGGGCGCCTACGAGGATGCGGCAGAAGATGTCGCGGCCTTGCTGGTCGGTGCCGCACCAATGCGCCAGCGAGGGGGCCTGGAGGGCGATGCTGAGGTTTTGTTGAAAGGGGTCGTAGGGCAGCACGCCGGGGGCGATTTTTGTGCCGATCGCCACCAGGCCGAGGAGGACGATGAAGGCCAGGCTGATCAGCGAGGTCTTGTTCGAGTAGATGCCTTCCCAGATGTCGCGCCACATGCTCTCGGGCTTGTCTTGGGGCGCCTCTAAGAGGGCGACCGCCTGGTCATCCATCAGGCTGATATCGATGGAGGCCAACTTGAGGTTCTGGCTGATCGGTTTTTTGGCCATGGCTTAATCATCCGCCTTGGTGCCGTACTTGATGCGCGGGTCAAGAAAGGCATAGATGATGTCGACGACCAGGTTGACGATCACAAAGATCGTGGCAATCAGCAAGACGACGCCCTGAATGACCGGGAAGTCGCTTTTTAAAACGCAGTCCACCGTGTATTTGCCGATGCCCGGCCAGCTGAAGACGGTCTCGGTCAGCAGGGCGCCGCCCAAGAGGCTGCCGAACTGCAGGCCGATCACCGTGGTCACCGGCAGCATGGCCGTGCGCAGGGCGTGCCGGTTGTTGACAGTGCGCCGACGCAGGCCTTTTGCCCGGGCAGTGCGGATAAAGTCCTCGTTCAACGAGTCGAGCATGCTCGAGCGCGTCATCCGCGTGATGATGGCCAAAGAGTAGAGCGATAAAGCCAGGGTGGGCAAGATCAAGTGGAGAAGGACGTCGCGCAGTGCTGTCCAGTCGCCCCGCATCAGGGTGTCGAGGATATAAAAGCCGGTACCCCCGGTCGGCTGGAGCATGGGCGAGACCCGCCCGTTCGAGGGCAGCCAGTGCAGGATGCCGGCAAAGAGGATGATCAAGAGGATGCCGCTCCAAAAGATCGGCATCGAGACCCCGATCAGGGCAACGAACATGCTGGCATGGTCGGCCAGCTTGTTCTTGCGCACGGCCGAAAGCCGCCCCAGGCCGACGCCGATCAGCGAGGCTACGACGATGGCGCAGATGGCCAGCTCGGCCGTGGCCGGAAAGCGTGAGAAGATCTCTTGCGTGACCGGGGCGTTCGTGTAATAAGAGGTGCCCAGGTCGCCGTGCAGGGCATTGATGATAAAGTGCCCGTACTGCAGCCAGATCGGGTCGTTTAGGCCGTGGTCGGCACGCCAGGCGGCCATCGCTGCGGGCGTCGCATGCTCGCCCAAGACGACCGGCGCGGGGTCTGGGGCGAGGATGCGGGTGATTAAGAAAATGATGATCGTGACACCGAGGAGCACAGGTATCACCATGAGCAGGCGCTTGATGATGTACTTTAACACTAACGCCTCAAACCAGACCAAGAGCTATGCATATTTCGGAGAAGTATCAAAGTGCTCCTCTTGCCAGGCGGTAACAATGATGGAACCGGTGATAAAACCACCGGTTCCAATGAATTATAGACTTCCTCTGCATAAACGTCAGGGTAAAACGCCAGCGCGCGAGGCACAAACTACCGCGAGACCCAGGCGCTCAGGCGCTTGGGTACTCAGGTGCTCGGCTACTCAGGCGCTCAGGCATTCTTGGTCACGCCTCTTAAGAAGACGCTACCGGTCGGGTGGTAGTAAAAGTCGTTGACCTTGGGGTTGACGCCGCAGAGGTTCTTGGCGTGCGAGATGCAGAGCCAAGGGGCCTTCTCGGCTACCATTTCTTCGCACTGCAGGTAAACGGCGTCGCGGTCCGGGCCATCCGGCGTTTCGAGGCCTTTGACGATCAAAGCATTGTAATCGGGGTCGTTAAAGCGCGAGATATTCATCGACGGGTTGGGGTCGGCCAAGAGGTTCATAAAGTTGTCCGGGTCGCCATTGTCGCCTGTCCAGCCGTAGAAGGCGATATCAAACGGGTCGGTCTGGACCTTGGTCTTGTAGGTCGTCCAGTCATAGGGCGTGATCGTCATCGTGACGCCGATATTCTGGAGGTAGCCTTGGATCGACTCGGCTAGCACCTGGCCGCCCTTGGTGTTGTAGGGGCGGGGGTTAGTGTAGGTGATGCAGGTCAGGCTGGTCACGCCCTTGGCGGCCAAGGTCGCCTTGGCGGTATCGGGGTCAAAGCTGACCGGGGTCACCCCCGAGGCATAAGGCGCCATCCAGAGGGGCATGACAGTCGTGGCCGGAGAGGCATAGTCGCCATAGAGGGCGGTCACCAGCTCTTCGACATTGACCGCCTGGGCCAGCGCGCGGCGGACGTCTTGGTCGGTGCAAACGCCCGCCGAGGTGTTAAAGGCCATGTAGTTGATCGTCATGCCGTCCTCGGCAAAAAGCGTAAAGCCGCTGTTGATGATCTGGTCGGCGGCCGAGACATCGACCCCGTCGATCACGTCGACCTCGTTGTTCAAGAGGGCCGTGACGCGGGTCGCGTTCTCGGGGATGACCTTGAAAATGACGTTCTTGGTCTTGGGGGCGTTGGCCGTATCCCAATAATCGGCATAGGCCAGTAGCTTGATGTTGTCGCTCTTCGTCCAAGAGACGAACGAATAGGGGCCGGTCCCGACCGGCGCCTCGCTGATGTTGCCAGCGTTGTTGTTCAGGGCAGTGGGCGAGCAGATGGGGGCGGCCAGGGTCATCGCCAGGTTGCGCAAAAAGGCCGATGAAGGGGCACGCAGGGTCAGCTCGATGTTGTAGTCGTCGACGATGTTGATGCTGTCCAGGCCTGAACCGATGTCTGGCGAGCCAAAGACAAAGCTGGCATAGGGCATGTCCGACGTGGCGTTGGGCGAGAGCTGGCGCTCCCACGAGACGCGTACGGCGTCGGCCGTGAAGTCTGTTCCATCCTGGAACTTGACGCCCTGGCGCAGATTGATCTTATAGGTCAAGCCGTCTTCTGAGATATCCGGCAAGGCGGTGGCCAGGCTGGGGAGGACATCGGTGGTCTTGTCGTCATAGCGATAGAGGCCTTCGTAGATGTTGCAGGCCACCTTGGCTGATTCGCCGTCATCAAAGAAGGCGGGGTCGAGGGCGCGGGGGTCGGCGCCTTGGGCGTAGGTCAGCGTGTCAGCGTACTGGCTGCTGCCCGTGCTGCCGGTGCCGCCGGTGCCGTCTGTGCCGGTCGTGTCGTTGCTCTGGCAGCCGACCAGGGCAAAGGCACCGACGCTGGCGGTGGCGGCAGTGAGGTACTTGAGGAACTGCCTGCGGCTGAACGACTTACTGAGGTTTTCCATTTTTTCCTCCTTGTCTTGGTTCTTGAGCGTGTGCAAGAACCATTGTTGATGCGGTATTATAGGCGAAATCGGCGCTGAAATCGAGTCTTGGAATACGCAAGGTTCGGGTTTTTTACAATTATGCCAGGTCTTTGACGCGACTGTCGTACAGAGGAATGACTTGGTTTCCAGGGATTATACGCTATAATCGGATTTTAATGTTAACTTAAGTTTTTCCTATTTATACAGTTTATAGACACCGAGGAGAAAGCCGAGAAAATGAGCCCACAAGAGCTACTGCCCCTTTTACCAAAAAAGCTGGAGTTCGAGGAGCGGATCAAACGGCTCTGCGAGAGCGCTTCGGCGGCCTGCGGCGATTGGGACGCGGTCTTTATCGTGGACAAGCTGAACCAGTATTACCTGACCGGCACGATCCAAGACGGGCTCTTTGTGCTCTTGCCCGACGGCTCGCACGCCTACTTTGTGCGGCGCAGCATCGAGCGGGCGCGGCTGGAATGCCAGGTCTCAGACGTTTATCCGATGACCAGCTACCGTGAAGTCAAAGAGCATCTGGCTGGCCGGGGCAGTCGGCCGGTGCAGAAGGTCCTGCTCGAGACAGAGGTTGTCACATACGCCATGCTCGAGCGCCTGAAGAGGCATTTTGCGCTTGTCGAGGTGCTGCCTGTTGACCGCATCATGGCCAAGCTGCGCTCGCAAAAGAGCCCCTATGAGCTGGCCTGGATCGAGGAATCGGGGCGCCAGCACGCCTATCTTTTAGAGACGATCGTCCCTGAAGTCCTGTTTGAGGGGCAAAACGAGGCCGATTTTGTGGCCGAGCTCTATGCCCGGATGGTCAAGCTCGGCTATCACGGGGTCAGCCGCTTTGGTATGTTCCAGACCACCCTGGTGGTCGGGCAGGTCGGCTTTGGCGAGAACTCGATCTACCCGACCTGCTTTGATGGGCCGGGCGGCATGAAGGGCCTTTGCCCGGCCGTGCCGATCGTCGGCGACCGCCAGCGCCGCCTGCAAAAAGGCGACCTCGTCTTCGTCGACATCGGGTATGGCGTGAACGGCTATCATTCGGACCGCACTCAGGTCTACATGTTTGGCGCCCAGCCAGCGCCCGAGCTGGTGGCCGCCCATCGGCGCTGCCGCGATGTCCAGTCCCTGGTAGCCGGCCTGTTGCGGCCCGGCAATATCCCGTCCGAGGTCTACAAAACGGCCATGGACAGCCTCGAGCCGTCTTTTTTGGAGAACTTCATGGGCTTTGGCACCCGTACGGTCTCGTTCCTCGGGCACGGCGTCGGCCTCCAGATCGACGAGTACCCGGTTATCTCCAAAGGCTTTGACGAGCCCTTTGAAGAGGGCATGGTGATGGCCGTGGAGCCCAAGAAGGGGCTGCCCGGCATCGGCATGGTCGGCGTCGAAGACACCTACGTAGTCACCCCCACCGGCGGCCGCTGCATCACCGGCGGCGAAAAAGAGATCATCGTGATTTGAGGCACGCTGGCGCCTGCGGCGGGGTCACCACCATTTGTTGTGCTAAATGACCCGGGGACTCATTTGGCCTCTACTGCAAAGCCTTGAGCCTCAAAAAGCTTAACCATTGACTCCGGCGGGAATGTGGGGGTACCTAGCCAACGATTAACAATATCAGCATATTCTTCAGCAAACGATTCGCAGCAATCACTGGTCAGGTATTTACGCAGAATTATTGCCAGGTATGAGACATCTGCACGCTTATTCGGCAACATATTAATTTTCAAGCATTCATGGCAATAGAACCGTTCGTTGTGTGCGCAGACGTTTCTAAAATCAGTAAGCACTCTGAGGTCTTGGGTGACGCTTTTAACTTTGAAGCTTTTTTTCTTGCCGTAGCTAACAATGGAAAGCTTGCTGAAATCTTGAGCAATCAGATCCTTCAAAGCCATTGATTCAAGCAGGTCATAAAAATATGAAAGTGCTCCGAAAGACATATCCTTGACGATTACCCAGAAAGGAACGGTACCATGCTTTTTCATATAATGCTGGACACTATTTGATCCCGGGGCCTTAAGTTCTTCAAGTTTGCGAATCGTTGTTTCGACATTTTTAGCTCTATTTGCTTTGCTTGTGTACGTACTTGGTTTCAAATAGAATTCCTGGTCGGCTTTGTAAAATTCGCTCGAACGGTATGCTATTACAGACTTCATAGTTGTTTCAATATCGAGGATATGTTTAAAAAAAAGGTTCCGAACCTCTCGATCAAAGGTAAACAGATTAACGATGTCGGAGAATTGCGTTCCTGTCCTAAAGCACTCCTCTTCGATCATCTCGTCTAGGAAGAAACCCTTGTAACCATTAATCAGACAGTAATAGTTCTCTCTCCACAAATAATCGATAGCTGAGTCATCAATAGCTAAATTTCGTTCTTTTAGTATTTGGATCATTTCGTCGTGGGTCTTGAAGGACTTGCTCATGGTTGCCTTTCAAACAAAAATAGACCGCTCGTTTTGAGCGGTCTACTCCGCTCCAGATTCCCTGTTTCAATTAGGTACACGGGAGCTTTATCACTTATCATAATAACAGCCTCAATGCTTGGGCTCAATAAAAAATATTTTACAAATTTGGTAGCATTTTATTAAATAGTTAGAATCTCTCCGAAACAACATTGCCACTATTCTGTCCTCTCAAAACCAAAAACACAGGCGGCCAAGGCCGACGACGGCCCGGGCCAGCCGCCGCTCTTGAACCCGTTCGCGGCCAACACCGGGCAGCCGACGGTGCCAGCGACGCCCGCACAGCCCACCACAGCGCCCCAGGAAGGCGCTGTGAATGCCCAGTAAGGATTATTGGGGCCAGCGCGCCATTGGCCGCCTAGAGGCGAC
>Ga0123354_10007427_pt1 | contig 16496 bp, 8 predicted proteins | sample TergutLab28metaG_2_FD_97872 | JGI IMG/M metagenome (GOLD analysis project Ga0123354, IMG submission 97872) | Labiotermes labralis P4 segment gut microbial communities from Petit-Saut dam, French Guiana - Lab288 P4 | ecosystem: Host-associated > Arthropoda: Insects > Digestive system > Gut ...
GTAATCAATAAGTGTTTAACAGCTGTCAAAGTTTCAAACTTCTCTGGCCATTATCTCCGTAACCGTTCAACTTTGGACATAGGTGTTTTGGGTTATATCGGTATACTTTAACATAAGGAACACTCTCCAGAAGTCTGGCACATTCCTCCTGGGACACCCTGTGTGTGTATATATATGTATATGTGTGTGTGTGTGTGTGTGTAATTAAATAATCTACAGAATGCACGGTGAAACGATAAAATGATCTGTTATGGAGTTTGAAAGTAAAAGAAATCCTCTTTAATTCATGCTTCAGTGTAACCAGCTCCCTCTCAAAGGTCTTCCTTTTTCGTACAACCTAAAGTGCCACACGAATTTATTTTCGAGGGTTTTACAACAAACACTACACATCTTACATAACGCCTTACTTGACAATTTGATTATTTAGTCTTCTTTATCAAGCTTATTTTCCTTTTTAATTCTCCTTAAAGTTTTTTAATGCTCTTTGTTCGTGTTCTTCACTTTAATATCTCATCTGCAGTGTATATTTTGTGGATAGTGTTCATTCAGCCTTGCGCCTTTCTGCTGTACGCGTATCAGTCTGTATTTCATCAGACTTGATAATTCCTCTGACGATTTTTGTCACTGTTAGTAGATGAACGAGAATAAACGCATAAAGCACAAAGCAACTTATATTTTATTTCCAGTTATCCACGATAGAAAGTGCTGAATAAATTAACAAGTCACATCAATCTCGGACATTCGTCATGCAAAATATTCATCATGTACACAGGCACGGTCAACTGGATTTTGCCGACACATAACAGGTAACATGTTGCAGGAAGTAATAATGCACTGATTATGATATTCCTGTATAGAGAAATATGTGTATATGTGTGTGGGTGTGTTTCAAATATTACGTGTTTGCTTTACGTAATGTATTTCCATCGATGCGAGTAAGCAGAGCAAATGTGTATGTGGATATATTGGCGCTTTTTTGGCAATCGGAATTTTAAGTGAGATATGGTATTTTACCTCATAACCCAAAGAGCCCTATCTCACACATTTAGGTGGAAATAAATGCTGTCGTTCCTATGAAGCAGTGACAAAGAACACGTTTAAAATTTTTAAAGCCTACTGGTTACGTGATGTACTAACAGGTTTAACATTCAACAATTGTACGCTCTGCCCAAACTGTATGTATGTATGTATGTATGAATGTATATGTATGTATGTGTGTGTGTGTGTTTCGGTGTGCCTGTGTGTGTGTGCGCGCGCGCGCGTGTGTGCGTGCGTGTGTGTCTATACGCGCGTGCGTATGTGCGCGTGTGCACATGGATGCATGGATGCATACATGTATGTAATGTATGTATGTATGTGTTTTGCATTTACTCTCAGAACAACCAGCGACCTGTGCCACTTACACCATAAACTGATTGGTTTTTATAACCGAGATGAAAAGTGTTTACTGCGCGGTACGAACTGGGTCTTTAAATAAAGCGGTTTGCGCTTCGTCTTTAAAGGGTTAAACTAAATGTATTTCACGTGTGTGACATCACATGCTCTGCGTATTCATGTACGTTTATAATGCGGCATTGCTCCGTTAAGTAAATTACAGTTAATAAAATAAGTTAATTGGGAGTTCGAACGTAGGCCAATTTAAAGTTGCACAACCTTCTAATAACGTAAACTTTGTTACAACAATGTCGCTTAAGGAAAATTAGCCGTTTTTTTTAAAACAGATGAAAGAAGGTATCTGTATATAGGGCGTTTGTCCAAATGTTGGAGAACCCTTAGTGAGTTTGAAAATTCAGTTCATCTGCTGAAGAAGATTCTGTGAGCTCTAACGTGTGTGGCTTACTGACTGTCTTTTTTGAAACTGAAAAATGGAACACGCGTTTGGACAGACAGTGATAAAAAAAATGATGAATGAACACCTTATTCATGTTTCGACTAACGGTGTTACAGTATGGATAAAGGGCTTAAGTACGATATATTATCTATAGATACTTAGCAATGGAATGGATTTTCACAAAACTTTCTAAAAAGTTTCGTGTTTGAAGTCGCCTCGGTGTCGTGTTTGTAATCACGTCAACTTCAACTTTAAGGTAACGTGTGCTTTCAATATACTGAAACAATTTTACAAATTTTGTAAAAAAAAAAAATATTATAAAAAATGATCTTTTATGGGGTCCTTTTAGCCACACCTAAAAAGAAGTAAGTCCAGAGTGTAGTTACTGTTTGATGGTTTATAGAAGATATCTTATCACGCATTTACTGCAAAACACGCCTTACATTTTACGAATGATTTTATGACGTTTGAAGCATGCCTTGAAGTACCGTTGGCAACCACTGACCAGAGCTTACAATAGTATAAAGCAAAATATTACAATTTAAGTAATACTAATCTAATTCTTCATTTTGTTTTGGTAATTCATTCCATTAAAAATGTTCAATCCCTAAGCCATATCCACATCTACTTTAAAAATTTCTTATTAAGCTTTTGTAGATATTTTTCTTCCCCAATTGCAACTCACATGTCCCGCCCATCTCATTCGCCTCGATCTGATCACCGCAGTGGTATTTATTGAACAGTAAGATTTGGGATGCTCTTCATTATGCATCTTTCTCCATTCACGTTTTAGCCCAACCCTTTAATTTACAAATAGACTTCACAGTCCACCGTTCTCAAACGTCTTCGGTCTACGTTCATGTCATATCCTTTTCCTGTTGCCAAAATAGTAGCGCATTCATTTATTCCTAGAACAAATACGTTGACTTCATGTTCGCAAAGATGTGTTCAGCTCTCTGTCTTACTGAAACAGATGGAAATTAGCCTCTGGAAGAAAGAGAGCAAAAAGCCGTGCTAAAATTCTGCGGCATATCAACTGAGTGAATGCCACTTGTGAGACGTGTCGGTAACACACACGGGCTCACTTTAACTTGCACATAACTTATATACATTCGGGTTGTTCAAACAGGCAGCTTTCAATCGTTGTAACAGACAGTATGTTAAGTGTTAAATTAACGTATTACAAGAGAGCAGAAGAAGAACAGATGGACAGGACGTGATTTCGTTTTGAAATGCCCGTCATATAAATGTAACACGATGAAAGTGAATAGACGTTAAGGCCCTACTAATAGGCTAGACTCTACGGGTGGTAATACAGGAGCCTCCCCTGTGAATTAATTAATAAGTTGATGGAGTTACACCTTGCAACAGGGCTCGTCAAATCTCACGCAACAAGTCGCAACGAAGCATAGAAATTTTGCTTCGCCTCTCGTATTTTCGACAGCATTTATTTTTAGATAGGTCTGTTTCTTATTTTTAGGCACCTCTTCAAAACAACAGCGAAATGCGACTATTAGCTTCGTCACGTCTGTCCTTCTAAACGGAATAGAGCGGCTCCGACCAGAGGGAGTTCTGGGAAATTCCATACTAGGGATTCTTGCTAAAATCTTTAAACACTTTCTGAAGTTAGTTAAAGTCGAACGGAAGTACCAGATTCTTTACATGAATTTTATGTTTCGTTGACCCTGCGTCCTGGTATGATCCCTGTAAATAACCAACTTGACTCACAATTTTTTTATGTATGTTTATTTTTATTCTCTACATGTTTCGGGCAGCCATGTACCCATCATCAGGAGAGTGATTGGCTGCCGGAAACATGTAAGGAATAGAAATAAACATACATTAAAAAATGTGCGTCAAGTTGGTTATTTAAAAGTATCATACCGGGATGCACGATCAACAAAACATAAAATTCTGCAATGCACAACAAGTAAAACAAACACATCAATATAAGAGCATCAAAAGAAAATTGTACAAGAATAATGCGGTTATCTGGTATAAAAAAACTTTCGGAATGAAACAATTAACCCCCAACAGTAATTTTAAACTATTCACTTGTTTCAGAGTGACATAAACTAGGTGTCGCATTGATACAATAACTCTCCTGATGATGGACACATGGCTGCCCGAAACATGTAGAGAATAGAAATAAACACACATGAAAAATTGTGCTTCATTTTGGTTATTTACAAGGCTTTACATGAAGTCGATCGTAAGTACGTTAATGATCCCTCACCATCATATTTCTTCATACTGAGGCAGTCTGTGTTTTCTCTGAGTAGGCGCTGAGGCTGAAGAAACCGTTATCTATAATTAAGAGAGTGTTCTCTGTGATGTATGAACTGAGACTGAAAAACAGTTGAGCTTCGAGTATCGGGCATAATATAGTGTAATTGTCGAGTATATAATTTTAAAGTTTGTCGATTTTAAATATTTCCATTTAAGATATCTCGATGATGGATTATAAATCCCTTGCTAAGGTATACAAAAGTCCTACAGTGTGTTTTAAAATATCATGTACTTCGTATTTCTTTTCGCTGGAACGTATTCACGATTTATCTCGGAGGAGTGAAAGAAGGAATTCTCCAGAAGCATTGTGTCGCGCAGACTTTTCCTAACTTGTTTAAATCACTGATCAACAACGACTACGCAATAGAACAGCTCGTCTCCAGTAGCGAGCAACAGACAATACCAAAAGTAAAGTACAGTTCTATATCCCCACGAGTCAACCGTGTCGTTCAGTACACAACAAATAATTCGTCTTCGATTGGCATTTCCTCAGGACAGCTGCAGGATACCAGTTGAATTTTGACAACGGCAAGAGATAATTTAAAAAAAAAAACAGACTTAAATCCAGAAATAAATTTATTTTAAGATGGGATTCGTTAAACATCATGTAGAACAATATCCTGGAGATTAATTTGTTATGGACGAAAAGAATAATAGAACTGAGATATCCAGTGAGATCTTTGGAGGAAATAGTTTCCGACGAATCTCGAATAGACAGACCTACCAAACTCTGACAAATGAAGATGATGACGACGACGACGATAATGATTATTTAAATGCCCTTTAAGTATTCCGAACCCGGAAACGCATTAACAACAGATCATATAATGTAGTATTTGCTGAAATACAAGACTTACAAAGGTTAAAGAAATAGTACATACTTTGTGTATACGTCACAAGTCGTTCAAACAGCAGAACTGCGAATATAGCATACTGTAAGTAAGGTACAGCCTATGAGTCCTTCCATCATAACCATTACATAGGATAGGCCTATAACAGTAGATTCGTGTGTTGATGTTTGTAAATGCACTATTTTCGTTAAGAATAGAGGTTTTTTTGTAGTTCGGTTAGTTAGTTCCTTTCCTCCTGCTTTTGCTGGCAGCTTATCGTGGTATTCATGGTTACAGTATTCTCTAAGCTTAGACTGCGAGGTGGAAGAAACATTTGAGCATCAAGCATGTAATACCGCCATAACCAGGAGGCAGCACTCCTATAGATCAGATTAAAGTTTGGTTTTCCCTACAAATAAATAAACGACCCATGAAATCTATCGTGAAGTAGCGTGTGAATATATTGACGGTCCGTAATGTGACGCTTTACCGGGTGTTATCTCTTTGTCCTTTCATTTCTTATTGGCCAGGTTGCTGAGTAATCACAACCTTGTTAATAGACGAAAACCGATCCAAGTCCACTGCTGTTCCGTTACTTGGCATACTTCTGATTTACATAACGATGACTATATAATGCAACGTGCTTAAATGACAGAAAATTACTTAACGGGAGTATGTATTAATAAATTGTATTAAAGCGATTAAAAGTCTCGATTTAAATTCAATTTTAAGAAAAACCCAGCGGTTGATCGTGCACTTTGACTAGCTTCGGAATAAATGGAGTCCCTTATTAACCGAAAGCATAGCGATATGGAGCCAATATTTCGAATCTCGTATGCACTTCTTGTACACTTCATTGATCTTTGAAGGCGTTTCCTTTGTCAAGCTCTCGTTTGTGGGTGTACTGTTGCAGTAAACCTATTCGGCTGTTTTGTCGCATGAATTGGGCGAATTCGGCATCAGTCGTTTGGAGTTTCTTCAAGCTGTAAATCTGGGACGGGTAACATGAGTTACCCTATTGCCAGGATTGATATTAAAAATTTAATTTTGCCAAGCCGGTGCATTTATGTCATCCATGTGATTTTTAAAATAAACAGTGATTGATTGTGCATGAAATATAAAGTGATTGGTCTATCTAAAGGAAACAAACTGTGTTCTGTATGAGGAAGGTACTATATCCATTTATATAATGTACATTAATTTGTGTTTTCAAGAGGGTATTAAATAGAAGAGGAAGAGATTAATATTTATAATACATATATTAAAGGAATTAATCATACACAATTTCGTATTTGAATCGAGAATTTGAACAGAACATTCAAGATATGTGGTGGGGTGTGGACTTGATAAGTAAGGAGCGACTTGATATATAACTTCCGTTCAGTTGGCACGCCATTCAAATGAGAGACTGCCAGACGATCCTGTAATTAGGTCTTAATTCTCTCAGACATTTATGTGACGAACGTAACTCATTCATCATTATGGGGACAAAGAGCCATTCGTCTTAACTAACATAATGATAGCTGATTAACGCGTGCCTATTAAGTCTATCTAGGGCGTGCTTTCACAGCTTCTAGCTTCGCATACAGAAGCAGAAACAAAAATTTACGTGGCCTGACAAACATTGCTCCATAGGTACTTCAAATGTGTACACAATTCACCTGAAGCAAATTACCCACTTTGGAGAGCTAGGCTTAGATGGGAGGGTAATATTAAAATAGATATAGTAAGTCTAAAGGTATGGTAAAAGGTAAAGGAAAAGTTCACCCTAGAACAGGCCACGAAGGCCCAAAGAGGGAGTAGATATACTTCTCTCTTCTGGGTAGGTTCGTTGTTGGTCTCCAGTTTGGACAAAAACAGCGAATTCCTTGACCAGCTGAGGAACTATCGGTTGTTCCAGAAAGACATTTTGCTATGAAATGAATTGGTTGTTAGGTGTCCGGAAAACTAAAAAAATCGCATGGTTGTCAGTTAGGTGTGTATTTCCTTAGTGAGATGTGTCTTCAGAATATCTGGCTGAAGACACAGTACGACACTTCAGATTTCGTTTGTTTTGAGCCAAAGACGAGTTCGTGTTAGTGGATTAGGCCTGTATGCCGCCTCCTTCTTGTATCAGTCGTGTATCTTAAATATGTTTGGCCACTCGTGCTGAGAGCTCTCATCCATCATCTGTACACTTGAACACATAAACAGCTGTGGATAAACAAGAGCGCGCCTCTGCCTTCAGCCAGTCGTTTCTTAACCCGAAACTGCATTATTCATAAGCTGAACGCTAAATAATATATGGTTACTCTGCTTCGTATTCCCTTGCTATTTCAGACTAAGTAATGTATTTACTTATGTCTACCTGGTTGATCCGCCTTTGTTTTCAACAGACGCTTACACGGAAAATTTTCTGTGTCTTGAATTAAGTAAATTGGTTCGAAATTTGTTCGGTATACTTATATTTGTTTATTTATTTCTGCGCCCACGCTGTCAAAAGTATGGAATGATTTAATGTGTGGCAGTGGGTACTGAATGCGATAGGATTTTGAAGGAAATAAGCTCAGCCTGTCTTCAGGTAATATATCAGTCTCTGGGTAGGGGAAGTGAGGAAAATCACGAAAAATTTATAGTGTCGTGGGAACCTCAAATCTCGCTTACGAATCCCCATGCGGGAAGGCTACTCAATACATCTATAGGTAGGAATTCCTCCGAATCAGATACGCCAAGTTGCTAAGTTCCTTTTTCTATTCTACGCTGAAGATTAACACCGAAAGGTTAGTACGTATTTGCCAAACTACAGGTTGCCAAATCCAAGGAGGCCATAATTCTTATAATTTCTTTTTATACTTATAACTGTTTTGAAGAAACCGAAAGATACATTTTGCCACATACTGGATGAAAATTCAAATAAAATCGTGAGAATCATATGACAGAAGGCAAAAAAATCCCTGTACGGGCCCTGAGGGTTCCAGGAGATTGAATATCCCACTCGGCACATAAAGGTGGGAGATTGTCAGCCTTAGGCACCGGCCGCCTTTACTCCCCAGGATATATTCCTTGTACTCATTTTTGTTAGAGGCTGAGTCAACCCCAGAGCCATAGTGTGGCCGGAAGTATTTTGTCAATAAAAAATTCCAGTTATTCCATCGGGAATCGAACCCGCGACCTTCCGGTTTTTAGCGCAGTGCCTCAACCAACTGCGCCTCCGCGTGCCCCCTGGGAATAATATAATAAGCCTATTTAATATTAATATTGTCACGTGACACCACGCGTGACCGAAATGCCTCACAATTTTAAATGACCTCTAAGAATGAATGTAAAAAGTGTCCCGTGAAACACAACGTAGATGGAAAAGTAAGACTTCAGGTACCTTGCAACTAAGTTAACGGGACTTAAAACTTATCTTAAATTACTGTAATACCCCCTGGACACGCCACATATACGACTTTTTGTGAATGATGTCAATATGACGTTTCATATCGATATCGGAGATGACCAGGTGGACAAGGAATTGTTATATCGAATTGTAAATCTTATAATTTCTCCAGTACTTAAAAATCTTCTGCATAACCTCACAATTTGCCGCTGTTTGTAATACGAATTTTGGTACGTAAATTTAAAATACGGTGTAAAGTTCCGATACTAATTAAAACTTTATATTTAAATATCGCTGATCCAGTCATCTGCTTTTGTGGACTTCGGTGCTTTTATTTTTGCGTCTGTGGAAGGGAAGAAATATATATTGCTTGCAAATTCTTAGTCGAGAACTGCTTCACTCTAAATATGTAATACTGCAATATCAAGAATGCGTAAGGCTGACAACCTTACCACCATCCTTTGCCGTTGTCACGAAATCTGGGAACCTTAACTTCCTGGAACCCCCTAGGCCTGTCCAGGCCTGTAAGGGAACTGCCTTACCTTTACCTTTACCTTTTACAATACCAAGAAATTTAGCGAGTTATGAGTTCACTAAACATAGAGTATTTATCCATATCAAATATTTTATACGGTTTATCGTATAAATTTGTGTATGCCGAATGATATCACTATTTCATATATTTTCGTTGAAACCGAACCTTAAAAAGCAAAGCGGTGCGACTTCACTTTTTTCCCCCCCGTCACTGACATTAAGTATTATTTTGACACGTTCTGTTTCGAATATTGTGCTTAATCCTGTCACCTACAATCCTGTCACCTACAACCATGGAAATGAGTACATATAAAACTGAAAGACGAGGTGCACAATTTTTTTATGGATTTCTTGAACTTCACGAGACACATTTAGTTCAGCCTGAACTGTACATAAATCACAGTACCGGTGAAGCTATCGAAGAAGTCTGATTAACTGGTTTCGTTGCTCGATGAAGTAGATTAATGGGGACTTTTATATTGACTGTTACTGCGAGTAATTTCTCTTCTTCCTCTTGGCACTTTTGCTCTCGGCAAGCCTTGAGATCATGGTTGACATCATCCCTATTTAGTGATGACTGTCGTAACGGCCCCCATGCGTCAGTAGCCGTGATAAGTAACAGGTAGGATGATAATTAGAATTCACGTGCCAACTGCCATTAGTAGAATACAAATCAAGAACCATTTCTGAAGGGTTCTATTGATGGTATATTGCATTTAGGGTTGCTTGGTTTCTGGACTTCGTCCAACTTCTAGTATTCTGTGAAAGACACGACGTTTCGGCATCTGGATCTTTTTTCGTCTTCGGTTGAAAGAGGGAGGAGGTACTTGTGCAAAGATTCAAAGTGGCTCCTTCTTTCGGACCCAACTCATTTGATGTCTCCTTTCCCCCAACTGAGGATGGAAATAGTTTCAGTTTTCGAAATATCGGGCTCTTTTCTGAACATTAGACGAAAGAAAAGACCAGAAATCTATTGATCTTCTGTGTGAATATCGGATGTGTGTTTATCGCCGCCGTAACGCATGCAGTCGTAAAACTTCGTAAGCATTTGTCTGTTCGTCGCTTGAGAAAAGGAGGCGTCTTCTATAATTGTAGAATCTAAGCGTGACAAAAATACGTGGCGTAGCCGGGATAGCTGAGTGGGCACAGTGACTGGGCGACGGGCTGGGCGATCTCTGGTTCCAATCCTGATAGGGAGAAAGGTTTCTCTGTTCTACCAAACGTGTAGACTGATAATGGGGCCCACCTAGCCTCCTACTCGAAAGTTACCTGGGACTCTTTCCTCGCTCTTCAAGTGGCCGGGGCGCGAAGTTGACAACTTAGCTCCATATAGTGGCAATGAGTGGAGCTATACCCTGCTTCATTGTGCGCACAGGAACTATTTTGCCTATGCAGCTACAAACACATTGCAAAAAGAATTACGAGAATACCGGAAATAATTAGTGTATTTCTTCTACGTGAGAATTTATAAGGAACTGCGTGGTTAACAGCATATATTGCGTATTATGAGAAAATGCATAGTGTTTCATTAAGCATTTTTTGTCACGTTGGTTTATGATGACAAAATTTTATTAGCCTTTATTCGGTGGCTGTGGTTTACTTCATACAAACAAAGTCCCAGGGGTTAAATATACTCTGGTCCTGTCGTTATTGATTGTTACCATTGTAATTAGTTCACAGCTTTTATTTTCCGCCCCTGCGGATGACTGTAATATTGAAAGTAATTCAATGGAAAATGCGTCAGTATTATGGTGGGACCCAATCAACTAAATAATGCAGTAAAGCCAACTTCAAAAGCATAAAATATATAAAACACACTAAAGTGTTAAATAACTAACAAACGAACGGTGTGGTAGTAAAACATCCATATTTCGAAAGACTGGTGATAAAGCAAGCCGTCTTACACGACACTACGGCAATTTTCCATCACCTCGGATCCTCACAACCCTGTATCCAACCCCTTTCTGGGTCTTCAAAGTGAATACCTTGAAAGTGTTTTCCCCAACACAGTTCAGTATATTATGGAATGTCTGCATAAAGGGTGCCAAATTCCAGGACGTTAGGCTTTTGATATGAAAACGCCGAAACAGTTCTCTAACAGGAGAGTAAGAAGCTACTCCAGCGTTGATTCCCTCCTTTAATTACGCAACTCATTTCCATCGTTTAGTGTTATTCCACGATACCCACGTTATGCAATATTCAAGGATGCTTCAGTACATATATTCATATCGCACCTTATTGCCGAATTTGCTTATTTGTTGTGCTGAAATATTTAATTCCAACGAGATTTCTTCCATAGAAATGGATCTACTGGTTTATAGAATCCCGGCCTTATGCTGTATATCAGAGTTTATCAAAGTGCGGTGTTCGACCCTCCCGCCCGCTCCCTCCTCCTCCCCCCTCCCGGCGGTGGCAAAATTCTTTCGAATTTTTCCGCAGGAATTGTAATCGAGTGTGGATTTTTGAATGTTAACTAATCTTACGAATCTGTCTTCTTGTTTCGCTTTCTTACCGGAAGCACAAAGTTTTATGAACAGTCTTTAGTACTGTCCACTGGAAATTATTATTATTATTATTATCATTATCATCATCATCATCATCATCGAAAGTTATTTTTCAGTTAACTTTTTAGTACTCCAGTGTCTGTCTATTTTTGAAACTGTTTAAATTTATCCATTCAAATCTGTCGTTTTTTTTCGAATGTATGTAAGTTGTGTAACTTGCTGTGATCAAAGCAAACTGTTTAGCGAACGGACAAAGCTCTCCCTTTTTAGTCACGTGACAAACTTGTCATCGGATATTACAGCCAGTTCTGAAGAATCTAGTATATTTCCTAAGCCACTGACAGAAGATTGGAAATGAGGTAGAATGCATTAAGTGTTATGTGCACAGTATCAATTCCTGAATAGCAAGGGGCGTAATAGTATTGCATTCATACTTCTAGAAAAGCGTAATATATGACGACGCACAGGTAGTGCGTCGGAGTTAATTGGATGCACCAACATCGTCTGTGTGCCAGGACAGTCCAAATAAACTGCTCGTGCATTCTTGGGCCCATGACCAACAAGATGTTACTTGTATGAATACAAGTGTCGTCGACTTCCCGTGCCAGTAAACTCATAAAGACCAAGATATAGATGTATGTAGGAGACCTAGAGGTGAAGCTGCACACAATCTCACCACTGAAAGGGCTGAATGACAGATTCAATATCCAGCGTCTTCATCCCCCTAATCCACTGGACTGGCAGTTGAGTGAGCCTCTGATTCAGTCTCGACGTGGTGGTGGAAAAAAGTCGTGATTGTCCTGTCAGAAACCAGACGTGGTATTGATTCTGATTGCCGAACTAGCACATGTACAGTATCGAGAATGGAATGGCACGTTTCATCACTAAGGGAGAAAAACATTACGACATTTTTTTTCTGTAATGTAGAGTTTGAAAGATTAAACTGTTTGACGCAATGAGTAACAACAGACTGACATTCATTTTGGACACATCTTTGGCTGCTGAAATGAACAGATGCCTTCAGAACACTTTCTGGTCTGGTGGCATCTACTGGTTGTTTTTGTTGTTACCGTTGTTGTTACTGTTGAGATTTTAATGTAAAATATTAATGTGAGAAGCCAAGGAAACGGATCATTGTGTAGACCTAGGCTTAGATTGAAATACACTGACAGTAAATTAATTTTAGATAAATATATCCTGGGGGATGAGCGGGATTGATCTAGCTCTAAAGTGGTCGAAACACCGTTTTCGTGAATGAGATTATGAAATTACGAGTCAACATGAGGGGAGGACACTATTTGACCAACTAACAAGTGCCTCCTGTACTGTGGACGTATAATATTTTGAATTGAGAAATAATACAGTAAATTGAAAAATCACGTGATTCGTTTATTAATGGAAGAATAGTATGAGAGCAGATTTTAGGAAAGGCGACGTGGACTGAATTCGGCTGGCTAAGTGGAGGATCTAGTCTTGGATTACTGGGTACACAATAATAGAAGCTTCGGTTACAGGACAGCAGGTCGTTTGTTAACAAGTGGAGCAAATACTGTCGTCTGAAGAACTCTGCTCCATGGAGTTCATTATTTCGCAATTCTTCAGGATGGCTGTGAATTTTGAAGATGAACTGTCAGGACTGGGCAGTGCTCGAAAATCTCTTAATTACTTGTGAGAGGTTATTTGTACATTTGGCTCTTTACTGTGAAATGTTTACCTGGCATTTGAAGCAAAATAAAGGGCGGAATAACCCGTTCATTCTAAAGTAATCTGTTCTCAACTTTACCAATCCTGCCAACCGTGGAATGCATAAAGAACCAGAATTGATCTCGTTGCCTCAGCAATATTTCTTGGTACATGCTTGTTCATGAGGCCAAACATTTCTCTTCAACTGCTTCAGGAAAATTGAGACCTGCGAAATGTTATAAAAAACAAAATTGTTGCACTTTCTCGGCTTCTTAATAGGTAGAAACTTTAATATTCCACTGCATGAATATTTCAGAATGGTCACTTTATTATATATATGTCAGTCAACACAACTGTGTAATAAAAGCATAGGTTAAAGCTACATGTTTCGACTTAAAAACTCATCGTCAGGCTAAGCTAAGCACCTTGAAGTTCTTTACAGTGTGGCTGTGTGCATTTGGGATACCAGATGGCTCACAATGTGTGCTGTGATTCGTACCATATATATAACGTGAATTATATCTATTACACTAATATAGGTACAATAGTGTAATAGATAAGTCACGTTATATACACTGTACGAATCACAGCGCACATTGTGAGCCATCTGGGATCCCAAATGCGCACAGCCACACTGTAAAGAACTTCATGGTACTTAGCTTAGCCTGACGATGAATTTTTAAGTCGAAACATGTCACTTTATCCTATGCTTTTATTACATATTTTTGTTGACTGAAAAAAAAAATATATATATATACAATAAAGTGAGTATATAGAATCAATATACAACCGGATGACTTCATTCAAATAACAGAATAGTGTTTATTGCCGTCTGACGCGATATAGGTTAATTAATGTTTAAAAACCTTGTAAGCGTCGATTACTGCAAACAGCATAAACCATCCTGAAACAATAAGACAAATACTCGTCAGCGCTTTCCGTTGTACCAAGGCCATTGTTGAGCTCAAGTTGATACGCTATATTACAGTGCGTTTTGTTCGTTTTCCCTAAGCTCCTGCCACATAATGGCTACTTTTTAAACTCTAAATTTAGAGATTATCTGGAAAACTGGTTTGGACCTGACTGTTAGAATTCATTTAATAAATTTCTCTGTATTCGCCAAGCTTAGCTCGTTTTAAGACTCAACAAAAACGAAGCGTGTGAGCTGCACTTTATACGAAATTGAGATCTCAATTTTGACAATCTGTTACGCTTGTAGTTCGTAATTATATCTATATATAATTGTGTACAGACCGAAGATGGATTGATAGTAGCCGAAACGTGTAGCTGTAATTGTTTTTTGAGTAACAGAGGTTTGTGTTTGAAGGCTGTTTACTGTTACCTTTACATTTGTTTAATTATATTCATTACATGCAGCAGATATGACCAGGATTCAATATAGTGACTAGAGTAAATGGATGTTTGTATTATGGCAGAAACTGAGGGTTTTCATGTCTCGGCAGCATACAGACCGGCTCTGAGATCCACCAGACCCCTGTTCTTGAAGGATACCCTCGGCCTTTCGTTAGGCTTGGGTGGTCTGCGGTATGAAGTTGATAATTCCATCTAATGGCGAGGTTAAGAAAGCATGAAAATACGCCACACCCCTTTCGTCGTATTTAAAATGGGGGAGGACTGTACCTGCTGTATGTAGAAGCCAACTGTTAGCCAAAGTGACGGTGCATGCCGCAGCGGCAAACACTCAACAAGAAGTTGCGAATTGAGTGGCTGTAAGTTATAATTACTGGCAGTATAATACGAGCGCATTCCACGTGTGGCGCTTTACAAGACTACGTGATGAACATTTTAATTGCATGACACTTTATAAACGGTGTTGTGATGTTTTTATTGGCAGTGTGACGACACCGTCAGTAACTCACTACATAGAGTTCCGAGTGACTGAAAGTGGGTAATGAATTTGGAAGGACACGGAGGAAGGCAGTATTTGTGTAATTTAGTATATTCTCCTGAAATTTGCGTGGAATGACTGAGAAAACCCACTAAAGATTTCAGTCATGGTGTTCGAGTGTTCCTGTCGAGAGTCGAAACTGGCATATTCTGAATACAAGTCATGAGGGTTACCGCCAAAACCAAATTACGAACACCGTTAACTGGCTAGTTGCAGACCCCGCGACGCGGGAGGCCCCTATCTTACAGATTGCTGCAACTTGTGGATATTTTCGGACTCTTCTGTATCTGTGGATTGACATCATGGAGTACAACTTCCCGATTATCGAGTACCGGGGAGGTGGGGTGGGTGCGACCGGCTATCCATTGCACCGTACCTGACATTAACCGGTATATACGAACATAGGACTAGGAGTAGGCAGTAAGACTTTGTAGTGCACATGCTTCGAACAAATTATGCAGTGAATGCTGTTTTAAACAATATCCTTCCGCTAGCTCAGCTACCTGAAATTTCTCCATAGTCTCTTAACGAATATTCTAAAATAAGGAGACGTGTGATAACGAACATAATACTTATTGTGACAGCACCGCGGCTCTCCTTATCAACAGTAACATATTGCCGAGAACTTTGTACAGCCCGTTATGAGGCAGTAAGCGCAAGCTACAATTTACACGCTAATCCTAAATTTTAATCTACCTACCTCATTAATTTTATTGATTATTTATCATATTCCTCTTTTAATATATAGCTTTAAATGTATTCTTCTGTCTGTTTCTAACTCTATTTTATTTTACATTGTTTTCACTAATCATATTCATTTTTACCAGTTTTGTACATCTGTCTAAAGAAAGAGATCTTTTTCTCTAAGGTTATATAGATTATGTAGTTTTTTGTGTGGGTTCTAGTGTATTGGGTCTGACGATGTCCCGAAAAATGGGCCGAAACTCTTCACCTTAGAAATATAACTGTGTTGTTGATGATGGAACTTTTTAAAATACATTTATTAAATACATTAACGAACATAGATTTATTTCTGTATGGCACACTATCTCGCTATCTTATTTATTTCTGTATGGCACACTATCTCGCTATCTTATTTATTTCTGTATGGCACACTATCTCGCTAACCGCGGCAGCACAGTGGTTAAGGTGCTGTGCTGCAAATCGGAAGGTAGCTGGTTCGATCCCAGCTGGTGTCAGTGGATTTTTCATTGACATAAAATCCTTCCGATCGCACTATGGCCCTGGGGTCGACTCAGTCTCTAACAGAAATGAGTACCAGGAGTATTTCCTGGGGGTAAAGGCGGCCGGGGCGTAAGGCTGACAATCTTACCACCACCCTGTGCCGTTGTCATGAATTCTGGGAACCTCAACTTTCTGGAACCCTCTGGGCCACTCCAGGCCTGTAACGGGACTGATTTACCTTTACCCTACATCGGCTATAAGGACATGACTAAGCCAATAGTCCTGACATCCCAGTCTGCGGCGTTCTGTACCTGCAATTAACATTAAGGACATTACATTATTCTAAATGTTTCTAGAATTAAATCTACGA
>Ga0123354_10007428_pt1 | contig 16495 bp, 11 predicted proteins | sample TergutLab28metaG_2_FD_97872 | JGI IMG/M metagenome (GOLD analysis project Ga0123354, IMG submission 97872) | Labiotermes labralis P4 segment gut microbial communities from Petit-Saut dam, French Guiana - Lab288 P4 | ecosystem: Host-associated > Arthropoda: Insects > Digestive system > Gut ...
AAAATCATCTCTTCTTGTCACAGGTATCTTTTGACATCTTCTTAAAGCTATCATAGCTGTCTCATCCTCCTCTCTTCTACTATTATTATTTTTCACTGACACACTCTCGTTCTGGTTTTCAATTGGATCTCTTCTTTCTCCAACTCCATTTTTTGCTTCCCCTAAACCTTGATTTTCTTTACTTGGATCTTCTTTCCATTTCATGTTGACTGGTGTCTTTTTACATAACTTTAATGTATGTTTTCTGGTTGCTGCTATTCTTTTTGCCAGCAATGCTTTTCCCTTTGCATTCATATGCTGACCATGTCTTGTGAAACCTCTTCTATCTAAGTCAACCTTTATCACTTCCATATTTTAAAAACTTTCATATCTACCTGACAAAAAATCTCACATTCTGGAAGACAGTATTCTTAATTATGTTACATTTGTCACACATAACATCAAAGTTCTGCACTGCTGTCATGTTTCCCGCGTGTTTGCAAAATCTGTTACACGATTGTATCACACATGAGGGCTGGGTTGGACTGCACTACCTTCAACTAAGCTGCATTTTACTTTTGATGATTTGAATCCTGTAACACTTCCATTCATGTACTGGTCAAATCATTTCATCACAGTTACATCCTTATCATCAGCATACACTACATGCAGTTGGATATATAAGCGAAGTATAATGTTACAACATTTTGACTATCACATAATTGAAATGCAAGTTACTGACCACTCATATCTTCTTCAGTACTTTAGCTTCCTGAATTATTCTTTCTCATGGCTTTTAAACTGTTAGTTTCAGGCAGTTTTCTTTTCTAATCACAAACAACCAATAATACCGAAGTGAGTATTAAAATTCAAAACTGATTACACACTGCATAATAAAACTCCATCATTTCTTCTTAAATCTTAACCACATGTCACATCAAAAACCTCTAATGGAGATTAATTCATTATGCCCTCAAGAACATTCTAATAATGCTATTCAACTCACTGTACCAAAAAATAAATAAATACATAAATAAAGCATTACAATGAACAGAATTGTCATTTCAAAACAATTATAACTAAGTGACCCACAGATTTATGACACTTGAAAGGGACATCTCATTCAAATGTGAATTCATAAAGTGTGACCAGGTACTCTACTTTAGTATCACAAACACTAAAATGGATGCTAAAGGCGGTAAGCCAACAACATTTCTATACACTAGCTATGACATATACCATCTATGATCTGGCAACAACCACTGCTTTCAGTCTTTGAATGAAAATTATTCAGTGACATTTGTTCTGAGTCTTTATACATTAACAGTAAGACGGCACCCTAGGTAGAGTTGCTGTGTCCATTCCTTGTAGAAAATAATACAATCTGTCAGAGTATTAATGTTATAAATGAAGAATCATCGTGTGAATATGGTAAAGCCTTATCAAATGGATCATCGAAAAGTGTGGAATTATAGGAACTACAAAGTGACTTATTGGAATTGATTCATATACTACATGTGGCCGAGAGACCATTAGTGAAAGAGGTTATCCAAGTGGACATTGATCTAATCCTAGCAAAAATAGAAAGCCTGAAAGACTCGTTCAGAAATCAGTTTGGAACAAAAATATCATGGACAAGAGTGGCGGCGTTGGAGCACAATAAAAGTAGTACAAAAAACAAAAGGCTGCAGACTCCTTTCAAATAACTCCTAATCATTATAACCTCCTGAGTAACAACTCCAATGATGATACTGATACACCTGCAAATACAGGCAAGTTGAGTGACTTAACTACCAATCATGCAAGAAGGGACAAGAAAAAGAATCATAAAAAGAATAGTGTGAAAACCAAAGTGCATAAAGTGTTAATCTAAGGAGATAGCCATGCCAGAGGATGTGCATCTGAAATGAAACAACAGTTAAATAATGAGTATGAGTTATCTGGTTTCATAAATCTAGGATCAGGAATGAAAGACAAAAGAATCAGCTAAAATGAAAATGGAACATTTAACAAGGGACGATATAGTGGCATTATGGGTAGGTTCTAATGATGTTGCAAGAAACAACTCCATGGTAGGCATGAAACATATATTAGATCTGTTGATAAATTCAACTCATACTAATGTGATCCTTATAAGTGTCCCTCATAGGTATGACCTAATTAAGGGCTCATGCATAAACAGAGAAGTGGGGGTTTTCAACAGGAGTCTAGAAAACAGGTTGAAAAGTGGACTGATACATGTGGTCTATGAGAGAGAATTCTACACAAAACACAGGCAACATCTCAATTTAAGAGGCAAAGAAAATATGGCAAGTAGAATCGCACATATTATAGACAGTATGATAAAGAGAAAAGTGGATCCCATCCATGTGAAATGGTATAATGACGCAGTAACAGACAGTCAGAAATGCCAAAACCAAGACACACACGAAAAGACAGGATTTGATGGCACTACAACCAATGCTGTGCAAAGTGCCAACATTATTAAAGAAAGAGGATACCCTGTCATGTTCAAAGCATCTGATGGTGACACTGCTCTAGATAAAGAAAATGGCAGTCTCACTGATTTGAGCTGTCAACAGACTCAGCACTCTGAATCTATAAACTGTACCTCAAAAGGATCTAATTCTGAAGCTATCATTACAGAAACAAACAGATCTTCAAATTGTACTAGGAAAATCCAAGCAACAAGATCCAATAATTTTTTATGGGAAAATTAAGTGTTAAAAACTCTGATGTGTTGAATAGTAAATCAGTTGTTCTAACACAACCTTCAAAAAGTACCAGTCATTCGGTCTTTAAATGGGACCTCATGATTCTTCACCAAAATATTAGAGGCGAAAGTAACAAAACTGATGAAATTGAAAATACTATAGCGACTAATCCACCACATGTACTTTGTTTTACAGAACATCACTAAAAACCTATCAACTTGACAATATCCTCCTCCAAAATTACAAACTTGGTGCTAATTTTTGCAGGAAAATATACAGAAATGGTGGGGTCTGCATATATATTCACAAACTTTTTCAATTCTCTAATATAAATGTGCAAAAATTCTGTACAGAAAAAGACTTAGAAGCTTGTGTTGTTAAATTATATCTGCCACGCTGTACTATTGGCATAGTAAACATATACAGATCCCCATCAGAAAATTCTGAACATTTTCTAAATAATTTGGAAACCATTCTTAATTCCATATCGAGTAATTCTATGGAATTAATTATTTGTGGGGACTTTAATGTTAATTTTTTTAATAATAATGTTCACAAGCAACTTCTAAATTCTCTTCTGGCCACCTATGGTCTTTACAGTACAGTGCAATTTCCTACCAGAATTTGCAATAACTCTGTACCAACAATTGACAATATTTTTATAAACATAGTTTGCGCGAGTAGCTGTAACTCTGGAGACGGAACAGATCAAAAGGTCCAATTCTTGATGTTTATGATGATGATGATAGTTAAATAAAATAACTTTATTGTTTACCCTTTGGTTAATAGTATGTCTGACCATGATGCCCAGATTATTGCTCTATGTGATATTAATATACCAAATGATAATACTTATTTTCACTTCCCCAAGGCTCCATCCTCGGTCCCTTGTTTTTTATATTGTACATAAATGACCTCCCAAAAACCATGGCGATTTTGGCTAATCCATTTCTTTTGCGGATGACACAAGTATGATTATTACAAAGCCCGACCCAACGGATTTTACCAATACCATAAATAGAAATATTATAAAAATAAATAGATGGTTCAAAAGTAATTCACTGTCAATAAATATTGATAAAACCCACTTCCTAAAGTTTCATACAAAAATTAATCAAAACTATGACATTCAAATCTCCTATGAAAATAAACAAATCACAAAGGCTCAAAATATAAAATTTCTTGGAATAATAATCGACTCAAATTTATAATCGAAACAACATATCGATGACATAATAACACAACTTAATAAGGAATGCTTTGCAATCAGATCAATAAAACCTTTCATGTCACTAGAAGCAATAAAATCAATTTATTTTTCTTATTTTCACTCTATCCTATCTTATGGGATTATATTCTGGGGTAATTCAGTACATAGCAAAGGCATCTTTAAAATTAAAAAAAGAACCATTTGAGTTATCACAAATTCTGGGATAAGAGACTCTTGTCGTGATTTGTTTTAAAAAACTGAAGATCCTGCCTTTTTATTCTCAGTACATTTACTCCTTACTCATGTTCGTAGTTAAAAATTGAGATTTATTTAAATTAAACTCCGATATTCAGAAAATTAGCACAAGATATAATACGGATTTCCATTTGCCCTCAGCACAATCAAAATTATTTCAAAAAGGAGTTTTTTTTTATTCAGGAATTAAAACGTACAACCACCTTCCATTAACTATCAAGGAGTTGTCATATGATGTCAAACGATTTAGACAAGCCCTAAAAAGATTTATTCAATCAAACTCCTTTTATTCTTTGGAAGAGTATTTCGAGTCTAACCGGAAATGAGTGATGCTCAGTTTGTTGTAAATCATACTTTGATCTTTGTAAAATGATATGCTGAGTTAAACACTTCAGATTTTGCTTCTATATCCTTTAAATGGATTGAGTCTTATTACTGTATTTTATTCTTTTACTGAAAAAATTTTCTTTTTTTAATCTTATATATATATATTATTCTATGTTTGTTGTGTTTCTTTTATTGTTATTAATATGACTATTTCCATATCTTGTGAAACGATTTATGGAAAAATAAATGACATGAACATGAACTTCAGCTTGAATTTGTATTAACAACAGTGTTACTAACATTTCTTGGTGAAAATGCAGAAAACAATTTGGGTCCCTCTAGGTTCTATTATCGCTAGCTAAGTAACATAACTAGACCTAAAGTAATGCAATCACAAAGTGTTAGAGGAATATGTTCCCTGAAGCATACTGTGGTGTAAGGTTCAAACTGTATTATGTATGTTGGCCTATTTCTGTGACAAGAGCACCAGTTCTCTCTGAAAATGACAAACTCAACATTTAAAGAGTCACAAAGGGTATACCTTTGCTTCAGTGCATTTGACTCATCTTTACTAAATCAGAAACCTCCTTATTACAGGAAAAAACATGCTCATACTCAGTCTCTATGAGCTGAATGAACTGTGATGAATGGGAAAATTTGCAAAAATTACACTGAATCACATTTATGTGCAAAAGCCACTGACAGTTTAATAAAACTTCAGGACAGCAGTACATATTCAAACGTAGAAATGAATAGATTTTTGAACTTACGGTGTTAATAATTGAAAGGATAAATTTTTATTACATTGCTGACTTCAATATTATACTTGCAACTGCCCATCATACGATTTATATTTGTTATATGTAACAATTTGGGAGATGATTCTTCTCTTGTTGTCAAGCTGTCAAGACAGGGGGTGATTCCAATTTTAATGTTCAAATACAATAAATAATCAATGTCAGTCAGTGTAATTGCAACCAACCACCTGACAACATGGGCAGGGCTGTAGATAATGGTCTTCTATGATGTGAAGTCATTCAAACTAGAAGGTATCTACAAGAATTTCAGAAGTACTTGCTACCTCTGCCTCTGTCATCAATCATCTACCTTCATAATGAAGAGAGCAGGTTTCAATAAAAGCTTGGTACATATCCACCAGACTGTAAGGCATCACACTGCTAAACAGCTGCTGCCACAAACTCAAGTCTCACTGGAGATGGACAAATTCCAGAAATAATATGTACACTACATATGCCTCACCTAAAAAAAAAACAATATCCAGTACACTGGTATGATGAACTAGCTACTGTCATAAACGTTCTGACGATTTTATTACCTCATCCCACTTGATGAACTTCTCCCCATCCTGCATACACTTTGGTACCTCCACAGGCTTCAGCTGTACTACATGAGCGGTATTCTTTGTGCCAGCCATGCTTACGCCAAGCACACACTAGAGAAAGATGAGGATTTATTGCCACATTATACCAAGAACTTCACTTTCAGTACTTGTCCTTGTCAGACCACATCATGAATCAAGTTCGCAGCATGAAGGTATCCTGGAAAACCGAACTACACAGCGGTCTGCCTACGTTATTAGCTCATATTGGACGTCATTACGACCCGCAAATTTCGCGTTACGTAACATAACTGAATAATGCATCTAGACTAAAGACAATTAAACTACTGAACTGGATATTTAAGGGCTTCAATCCCCAAGCCAAATGTCAAACAAGAATGACACTCACTTTCAGCCGTTCATGAAAACATCTACCCTTCCACCAATCACCGTGAACGGAAGCTGTGTAGACGATTCCAATTCATATCCGGCAACCATTGATGTAACGTAACAGCTCTTATCCGTGTCCATGTGAAACGAAATCGGTGTCTGCGAGAAACGAAAGTATAAAATTATCGCAAAACCAGTCTTCTGTGTAATTTAATCGTTAGTTTAAGGGTATCACTTCATGCAAGACACTTACGGAGGCATTTATAAGTATTAAATAGAAGAAATGTTAATCATGTTTAAAGCTCGCAGTAAGGCGGCAAATTTGAAAACTTTTTGCTATAATATCACATTTTTATTATGGCTCGTTTACATGTGAAAATGAACAATTTCAGTGTTACTTTGGACGCACTTGGTTGTGTTCTTAACATACCAAAATTCTACTACATGGTCTATATTCCAGCATTGGTATTGCATAAATGCCACATACAGAGTTACTGCCATGTACATAGCAACAAAATTTGCCCAGATACAGGAACTTAAATACACTTGTATGTAGCTAAACTCATTAAATTTTCACTCAGGTAGTTTCGCATAATTGAATTATTTGCATACAACCGGAAAACAAAAAGAGCCACTCCTTGCATAGAGCAATTTATATAGAGGGGCTTGCAAGAACATTTCTCTTCAGATGATGGTATGCAAACCTCTGGTGATATGCAGAGGGTCGCGCATTTATGGTTAAGTTTATCTACCTATCAAATTTTATCAGGATTAATTCCTGTGGTTCCTTAGTTATGACCACTATGTATATGCAAACTTTGCATGTTATTTTGTTTGGTATAAAAAATAAAATTACCTTGCAGATGTTGCACATTCCCCCCCCCCCCTAAAAAAATGATAGTACACAACACACAATAAGTGGTTCTAGTGTCACTTCTTTACATGTCATCACCACATTTGTGTCAGAAGGGAATTTGAGAGAAATGTTCAGTGATATATCCACACTAGTTTCATTAGAAGCCATCAACTTGATATCAAGTATTAGCAGTATAATACACACACACACAACCATAATACAATTATATTATCTTGTAACATAAGGGAAGTAGCTGCAGAGAACAAATGAACTCAGTTTGTAGAATATAAGCATGGTGCAGTCAGAAAGTAATACCTCCATACTTTATTTTTTTATGGTTTTAACCACTAAATAATTGTCCTTTAACATTCTAAATTATTTTTAACTAGTTGGAACTGTTAACCTTTATCACCCTAATGCACCGAATCCCTTTAATAAAATTTCTTTGACCTCTGTGACTGGTTCCATTGAACTGGTGGTCACTCACCTACCAACACTCTCCTGCTACTGTCAAGATCATGCTTACCAAAATCCTCTTATCTTCATTATGCAAGGTTTATTGTTTTTGTGCTTGATGGAAAGATAACCTCTTTAATCATGCAACGAATTTTCTGCTTCCATAAAGTGTTTGAATTGTATTAAAGATAAATTTCCATGCTTTTGTGATTCAAGAAGCTATACTATATTTGCATGACTGGTATTTCATAAGTTCTTGGAACCATAAGCATTCTGCATTAAAAATAGATTTCAGTCTTTGTGACATTATTAGTCCCAATTAATCATTAACATTGAGACTCTGATGTAAATTAAAAAATTAACAATGAGAAGACTAAGCATATTCATATAATTAAAAAGGGTCTGAGGAGTGGAAATTTAAACTGTACTCAGATAGTCTACAGCAATAATCACTCATGATATTAAAATTCACAGCTATCCTACATTCTGGTAAAAACTTCTGAGTAAATATCATAATATATTCATATATTCTGTAATAGGCTTGTGTAGGTTGCAGGAAACAAAGAGGACAGAAAGAGGAAGTAACATTAAATTATTATTTATGTATGTATGTATGTGTATACACATACAGTATTCACTTGAATGTAAGACTAGGTTTACCCCCTTAAATTTGGTGTTTAAATATGTGAGGTCATGTTAAATTCACATACAAAGTGTTGAACCGGATCATGCAGAGCCAACCCAAGGCCTGCATCGCCTAATTGTCATGTGATGTCTCCACTCTTTTGAGATACTACATTGCTGAGTGGTAATTCCTTATTGATGTTTCAGGACAACCAATCTATCCCATCTTCAAGGGGCAAGAAATCCAACAGAGAGAACAGAGCACGATCCAAGTTAACTGACACAATCTTCTTTTTTGGGACTTATTAGAAAGGTGCTATGTAAATAGACATAGTACCTTTCTAATAAGTTTAATAACTGGATAAACATAACCTCTACAAGACATAACATGTTTATAGTAATACACAGTAATCACACCAAAAAAATTCACATATAAAATTTTACTATTATTTGCTCATATTTATAGAATTGTATTTTAGTAATTTTAGACCACTCACTTGTTTCAGTGTGATGATACCAGAGAATGTATAATACAATTTTGACCACCTGATGATGAAAACATGGTGCTCAAAACATGTAGAGGCATGAAATAAACTTACTGTAAAACAAAAATTTTGTGCATCAAGTTGGTTAACCCTTAACCCCCTAACATGGAGAATATGGTGAGCTCCAAATAATGCCAGAAGGTGGCAGATGAGATTTAACTCGGCGTTTAAAGGGTTAATTACTAAGATAAATATACTGAGATGCACGGTCAGCAAAACATAAACTCCACAGGTGGATAAGTTTACTTACAACTTGAATTAACAGAAAAATTTTGCAGAAGTGCCTACACCAATTGCATTTTTGTGACTTTTCTTCAAGTATCATAGCTTCTCTGCCAATTTTCTTGATTTGCACAATAAGAAAGTAAAGTACTTTTATGTTGCATGAACATTCTTTAATGCATCAATATTATTAAAATGGTACAAATATGACTTCAACACATATTTAGTGCATGAAAGAGTGGTTTTTACTTTCAGTTTTTGTGACATCAAAATTCATGCAAACAGTACAGAAGAAAAAACAAAATTAAATGTTGGCCTCAGGCAGCGATGGAAGTGAGTACACAATAACAGTCATAAAGAGGCAATATAAAATGACAATTCCTTCTTAATTCGAAACTGCTGGCATTCTTAAATAAAAGTGTTTTATATAACACTTTTATATCTTATTTACTTCTTTATATACACAATCATTCGTGCCAGAAATCATCCAGCAAGAGTGGGACCTGAGCCAAGCTACATTTATAATCCCAGGCCTACAATGTTCTTAATATAAATTTATAGTACATAAACCAAAGCATAAAATGACTGCACCCACATGTAAGGCGAGAATTTTTTCCTTTAAAAAAGGGAGAGAGAGAGAGAGGAGGGGTCACCTAATAATCACCATCATCGAAGCAGGGCCTATTTTATCTATTCAAAAATTATTTCTTTGTACTAAACACAAAATGTTCTCTTTCAGCCTTCCCATTTGCCAGTGGATTTCCATTTAGACAGGTCCTTTGATTGGGATGTGGGGAGCCCAGGCAAATATAACTACAATTATCACAAAGGAGCTCATGTACTCACAAGAGGGTGGACTTAAACTATTGAAGGTCACATGTCATTCAAAAAAGGTGGCCAGGCAGCAAACCAACCAGTCACTGTGACCAACCTGCCAGTTTCAAAAATAGCTGCATTTGCGGGCATCAGCTAGGAAAAGAGTTGCAAGCCTGTGTTTATTTTTGTCTGTTCTTCACAGTTACCGTCAGAACTCAAAATTTCACAGTATCTACAATTTCAATTGCCAACTGATATGGTAAATAGGTCAAAACCAAATGGCCCTAATTATTAATACATGACTAGAATGTTTTAATGTAACATATGCCTCAAAACTTCAAGAAGAGAGAGTTTTGAAGCTTATCAGAGTATACAGGGTGTCCCAGGAGGAATGTGCCAGACTTCAGGAGGGTGTTCCTTATGTTAAAGTATACCGATATAACCCAAAACACCTATGTCCAAAGTTGAACGGTTACAGAGATAATGACCAGAGAAGTTTGAAACTTTGACAGCTGTTACACACTTATTGATTACCAAATACATACTAAAACTGCCAGGAATATGTGGTTTCTGTAATGTTAATATCTGTACTTAACATCAAACTAACTTGTGAGTGACATAAAGCCATTAAATTGAACTACAAAAACACTCGCACTTGTCGTAGTTGTCCTTAGGGTTACAAGCACTATACATGAGAAAGCCCTGCGGTGATGTAACATGGCTGACTGCGCAAAGCGTCATGCAGGCACAGTGAACATTGCATTCCCCTCTCAAGGCCGCTAGCATTGTCACGTGACGTATCAGCTGTGCAGGTTGCAGTATTTGAAACCACAAGAAGCCCCCACTTTTCTCTGGCCATTATCTCCGTAACCGTTCAACTTTGGATATAGGTGTTTTGGGTTATATCAGTATATTTTAACATAAGGAACACCCTCCCAAAGTCTGGCACATTCCTCCTGGGACACCCTGTATATATAGGATTCATGTGCAGGTATGGTATCTTTAATCTTTTATCCGAAATGTTTGCTACGTATGAAGTTTCTTTGCAATGCATAAAATCTACCAGAACAGATTAAAAAATTACCCCAGAAATGTTATGCCTTCAAAGTTAAAATATGTTAGGGTAGTTCATCAATTACAAGCCATCACATGAGGAGGTATCATTATGAACTTAAGGTGAGAATGGGAGGGCTGCAGAAACAAGTACCAGAACCTGAGAGTTGAAGCTCAGGTGTCCAGGCATGCTTAGAAATATTCTGAAACATTTCTTGCAACATAAGTTCATCCCATGTTTTGGTCTTTCCCTTAGGAACCCTTCTTTACTTTTATAGACTGATATTACTTTTTGCTCTGATATGACACTCCTCTGTTCCACACCATGAACCACTTCTTGCAATAGAGATTTTTTTTTTAAATGCTGAAATTGTATTGATCACTATCACTATCACCATCCAAATTTTCATTCACAATTACATTGCATATATCACTGTCACCTGAAGAGATAATGGAGCATCAATGTCAATACTGCCCTTTACACAGACACTACTTCTTGATACATATTCCATTCACTGGTATTTCCTGGAGACCTTTTTGACATACTGTCTGGGATATATACAAGAAAGGGCTAAATATGCAGCAGAAATGCATGTGGGAACCATGTGTGCTACAAGCTCTCACCATAAATTATTTAAACAGGTAACAGTAATGTAATGTTATTTATTGTCCATCTTACACAACAATATGATGTAAAGTTGGTTTATATACAATTAATGAAGCTACATGTTTCAACCCCTTGGGGTCATCTTCAGGCTTATAAAATATTAATCATACAAGGTACTTCTGAAGTAGTTACCTACGGGATCCCGTGGTTTACATTACGGTAGCTATAAAATATATGTTAAAAATTGGTTAAAATACAGGTGAAGAACATATAATCATGGTGAACACGTGGATCATTGTTGTATGTACAGGGTGGGGCATAAAGATCTCCCACTTTTCGAAGGGGCACTGGGAGGGCTGTAGTGGTGGTAGAGAGGTGGGGGTAGTGTCATGCGGTTGGTTAGCCTCTACCGTTGGACCGGTGAACATCAGGGCTTTGTTGTTGTTGTTCCCTAGGCGTTTGATCTCTTTAAGGGGAGACGTGGAATGGCCAGCACGGTCACCTGATTTAAGCCCGTGTGACGTTTTCCTTTGGGGATACCTAAAGGAAAAGGTTTTCAAACATCGTCCTCAATCTCTTGAGGATTTGAAGGAAAGGAGCCAACAGGAAATCGACTCCATTCCTCCTGAGCTAACCTGGAGAGTTATGAAGAGCTTCCGGGAACATCTTCAGCAATGTGTTGCCAACGACGGCTGCCTTATGTCTGATCTGATTTTTAAAATCCATTAAAAAAGTGTTTTTAATGTACTTTTCAGAAATATATTCAATTTTTTTCTAGATGGCTTCTTTCATATTTTATACCTCTTCGAAAAGTCGGAGATTTTTATGTCCCACCCTGTATGTGATAGGTGTTTGTGTACCTTAGGAAAAGTGTTGTGATGTTATGGTCGTGGATTGGGGACCTCACGATGTACCGGTGGCCTTATACCGTATGTGGATGGTGTGTGTCCTCGGTTTGTAGAGAGCTCGAACTCACCGTTTGGGTGATGTGGTGTCCTTGTAAGGTAGATGTTCGATGTCATCCAGATGCCCGTGGGTTGAACGAGGCGCTCTGCAGTGCTTATTGTAACGAGATAACATTGTAGGTGCACTGACCCAGATCTTGAGTGGTATGTGATAGGAGTTGGCTTCTTGTGTTGTCGAGTGAAGGTCTCAGTGCTGGTGCGATGTCTTTTTTGGTGTCGACATATGGAATTTCCGGGATATGAGGCTGTGTGATGCGGTAGTAGTTATGGACTGGCGGTGGACGAGTGAAGTGCGTTGTCAGGTGGTGTATTTGTCCTGGGATCTGTTATCGAACTGTGTGTGTGTCGGTCTTGGATGGATGTTCACTGTGTACTGCCTCGTTCAGCCCACGGGCATCTGGATGACATCGAACACCTACCTTACAAGGACGCCACATCACCCAAACAGTGAGTTCGAGCTCTCTACAAACTGAGGGCACACACCATCCACATACATCGTGAGGTCCCCAACCCACGACCATAACATCACAACACTTTCCTAAGGTACACAAACACTTATCACATACATACAACAACGATCCATGTGTTCACCACGATTATATGTTCTTCACCTGTATTTTAACCAATTTTTAACATATATTTTATAGCTAACATAATGTAAACCATGGGATTCCGTAGGTAACTACTTCAGAAGTACCTTGTATGATTAATATTTTATAAGCCTGAAGATGACCCCAAGGGGTTGAAACATGTAGCTTCATTAATTGTATATAACCCAACTTTACATCATATTGTTGTGTAAGACGGACAATAAATAACATTGTTATTTTAGCACAACGGGATGGAACACCCACAATTTAGAACAGTAATGTAGGTGGCACAGGAAAACAAACAGCAGGCTCTGGAATTACTTCATGTTAACTTTTAATTTATTTGTTCTGGAACACAGCTGATTTTCAGAGTGTTCTGGATACTGGGATGCAAGATAAAAGATCTCATACCTGTAAAATCTAAGTCTACCACCAGTCCACCACCTTCAGTGCAGATGTTGGATAATTCTTAATTATGCTGACCTACTCCCAACACTATAACACAATGATTATATGTATTCAGAACATGTCCATGTGACTTACAAAATTTTATTCAACAAGATAAATGAACTCTACGCTACCACAACTCAGTCTCATACACGATACAAATTTTTACCAAGATAAGTATGTGACTTTCAGAACTCTACTTGATCATCGTCATTTCTTGACACTGGATCACCTTGGAGCAAGGCAATTATTAAACTGAAATGAAAGAGAAAAACAACGGATAGTACAGTATATTTTGATATGAATACTGAAATCTTGCAGTTGGGAAGTGCCCTGCCTGAGTTTCAGCCAAGATGTCAACTATCCTGATTCAGGTTCTTCTTGGTTTTTGTCAGTGCCTCCATGCAGATGCCAGCATAATGCCTCAGTTTAGACAATAAGCACTTAACTCCATGTCCTTTCACAATCCATTATTCTCCAGTCATCTTGCCACTGGATGTTATAAAGTCTGAGACATTAGCAGCATCATCATATAAACAAACACTCAAACTAAAATGAGGAAATAGGAAAACTGCAGATACAGCAGTATCTTATTATAAATATTTTCAAATACAAAACAAAAAAGATCAAACAAAAATCCCTGCCTAAATTTAAATTAAAACATTTAATCAATAAAGCCACTTGCACCTGACCAAATCCAAACACAGAAAATTAGTGAAACAGCTCCTCTTTTAATAAGTGAGTGTATTCCTTTGGTTGGTATCACAAATGAGGTTAATTGGGTAAAGTAGCCATGGACTGTTTTAAGGTACTACCTTATTATATCTATCAGAAGGGAGAAAACCCATTAAAAGCTTGAGGCCAGATAGCTGGCCATTATGCATATTTTACCACCTCATGCACAGTTTGAGTCAAAAATGGTGCACATACAAACATTTTGTACCCCTCCTGGTAATACAAAAAAAAAATGAAAAACATGCCTATTTCTCTAGTCCTTCTTTTGACAACAAAATAACACAAATAATCAAATAAAAGTGAAAAACTAATCCATTTTTGAAACTTAACTAACTCCAAGGAGCAGAGTCCTTCTTGAGAGGCTAACCAGTTCTCAGCCGGTCAGGAAACTCCCCATATTTTATGGAACCTGAAGGTTCATTAACTCATTCACAACAGCCCACCACCTGCCCCTATTCTGAGCCAGATCAAGCCAGTCCATGACCCCATCTCACTTCCTTAAGATCCATTCTAATATTATCTTACCACCTACTCCTGGGCCCTCCCAGTGGTCTCTGCCCTCAGGTTTCCACACCAAAACAATGTACGCACCTCTCCTCCACCAATATGTGCCATGTGCCCCATCCAACACACTCTCTTGATTTGATCACGGAATAAAATTTCATGAGGAGTACAGATCATTATGCTCTTCATTATGTAGTCTTCTCCACTCCCTTTTTACCTTGTCCCTATTCTCCTCAGCGCCCTAATCTCAAATGCCCTCCAGCCTACATTCGTCCCTCAATGTGAGTGACCATGTGTGACACCCATACAAAACAACAGGCAAAATTATAGTTCTGTAGATCTTAATCTTTATATTTTTGGACAGCAAACTGGAAGACAAAAGATTCTGCACCGAATGACAGCAAGCATTCCCTGACTTCAAGCTGCACTTAATTTCTTTTTGATTCATTATAATTGTTCCCAAATATTTAAACTGTTCCACCCTTTCAAAGCACTTATTATCATTCTTTATATTTTGATTTTGCCCTGGATTCTGATCTTGAGACTTGACCATGTACTTAGTCTTCTCAGCATTTACATCTTGACTGATCTCCTTCCTAGCAACTAATAAAGCTTATGTGTTTTTCTTTATAGTAAGTATCCTTCTGCCCAGTATATTAAGATCATCAGCACAAACTAGAAGATGATGTGTACCACTCACTTTCAAGTCCTCCTGGTTTACCTGAATCCTCCTAATGGCATATTCTAAAGCACAGTTTAAAATCAATGGTGATACATCTCCCAGTCTGAAACCATTCTAAATAGGACACTTGTCAGACAAATGTCTGCCTACCTAAACTCTGCTAAGGTTTCACTTGGACACATTTTTATTAGCCTTACTAGTTTCATGGGGATACCAAACTCAATGAGAATATTACACAAGACATCCCTCCTAAATGAATCATAGCCTTTCTTGAAGTCCATAATTAGCTATGCACTGCCTCATTGTATTCCCATTTTTTCTCAAGTATTTGATGAATGAAAAATATATGATTAGTAGTTGACCTGTTATGTCTAAACCCACACTGATGATCCCCAGTAATTTCCTCTGCATACGCAGCAAACCTTGACAAATGGATGTTGGATAAAATTTTGTATGCAGTTGCTAAAAGTGATACATACCCTTCATAATTACTACAGTCTGTTTTATCACCCTTTGTACAAATAGGTACAATGATCAACTCCTTCCACTTCTTTGGCAATTCTTCCTTATTCCAAAAAGATTTAATAAACTTATGGATCTCAGAATGAATTGTCCTACCTCCTTCTTTAAACAGTTCTGCTGGAATTTGATCAATACCTGGCGCTTTGTGTCCATTTAGCTTTTAAATAGCCATCTCAGTCTCAGAGTCACTGGGCTCAGGCATTAGAGGCTTTGTAAGTATGTATGTATGTATGTATGCATATTCAATACTGCGTGGGTGTTTTGGTAATTATTGTGTGGGTGTTTTGGTAATACGTGTACTTGTATTTACTGTGTTTTGTATTGTTTGTACTTTGTTTTTGCATTGTTCCATTTATGTATATCTTATTCTTATTTGTTTTGTCTGTACTAGTGTAAGGACTATTACCACTGGGAGAAAACTCAATTGCAGTTAATAATAATAATAATAATAATAATAATAATAATAAAAGCCAGTGTGTGAAGAGAGAGATGTCACAGTGTTGTGGAATCAAGCAGTACATACAGACAGAGAAATTACAGCAAATAGGCCAGATATAATAATTAAAAACAAAAAAGAGAAAACATGCACACTGATAGATCTGGCAATACCCGCAGACAGAAATGTTGTGCAAAAGGAAGCGGAAAAGAAGTTAAAAT
>Ga0123354_10007430_pt1 | contig 16494 bp, 10 predicted proteins | sample TergutLab28metaG_2_FD_97872 | JGI IMG/M metagenome (GOLD analysis project Ga0123354, IMG submission 97872) | Labiotermes labralis P4 segment gut microbial communities from Petit-Saut dam, French Guiana - Lab288 P4 | ecosystem: Host-associated > Arthropoda: Insects > Digestive system > Gut ...
AGTTCTAAATTGAACAGCAGCAAGACTTCACCGAATTTATTTTGCCCTCAATTAGTATCTTATATTTCACTTGTCAGTTTACAGGGACAGCAGTTATATTTAGGCCAATATTATCACTCTTCTTGCATTCTAGTGTCGAGAGAGGAAAATGTGCTTGATATTCCGTGTGTTCGTTTCTCGAATAATTCACTTACTAGCGACCAAATGAACTTATCTTTTATTTATATTATGAGAAGAAGAACAAAATGATGCTGAATGAAACAATGGCGTCATTTTCGACTTTGTCCACGTTCTTAATCCTAACGGAACGGAACCGGCTCCCGAAACGTCGTACTCCATTAAGTATTAAGACAATTGACAAGACGTGGTGGTCGTTTACCATCACCAGAACCCTATATCTGTGAATTAAAAAACTGCTCTTTGGCCGCTTCCAGACTGTCTTTTGAACGTTATCTTTCGGAGCCAAGAAAATCAGAAACGTATTTGTGATAGACCGGAAATTATCAAGAAATGCTAATTCTGATCATGTTCACTTGCTTAGTAGATGTGGATGTTAAACTTCTTGTTGGCGGAATTAGGTAGCACCAAATTATCTTTCGTTGCCATCGGCAGTTGTGTTTTCGTTTCTGCATGAGATTCTAGAAGAGGGACTGAGTACAAGTGGTAACACCTTTCTTGGACCCAGAAAACAATTTCGAACCTTGGAGCCGAGCGTTAGAGAGCTCCAATACCGTACTCACTCCACATACCACGGTCACCATATCTGAATCTTACTTGCTTCTACATAACCGATTGTAAGACTCGAATTAGCTACTTTTTTTAAAAGCTTCTTTTTCCCTTTACATGTTTGTGACGCTATCAGTGACATGTCTCTCATTTGTCGACGGTTTCACTTAACGAATCAGATTATACACAGATTCAGTCACTAGTCTAAAACAGGGGTTATAGGAATGAGACACATTTCTTACAGTACATGTGCGGGTGTGTGAGCTTGTTCAATCGCCCCCCATCTCGTTTCGAAGTTAAGAAGGTGTGGAGCCACAACACTGCTTCTGTTTTATGCCTGCATATCGTGGAAGCGGACAAATTTACCTTGAATGAGTTTCGGAAAATTTTCAGTCTGACGAAAGAAAACTGTCTGGGCGTTCCTCCAGACGAATGATTCAGAACACTGTGTTTTGGAGGGCTAAACAACCCAACCGCTGGTCCCAGTGGATGCGCGGTCTAAAGCGTAGGTCTGCGGCCTCTCGCACGCTGAGATTTTGGGTTTCGAATCCCATCGGGGACAAGGCTGTCTATCTGTTTTGAGTGTTGTGTTTTGTCAGGTAGAGGTCTTCACTAGGAGCTAATCACTCGTTCAGAGGAGTCCTACCGACTCTGGTGCGTCGTTGTGTGTGATTTAGAAACCTCGTGAATGAGGGCTCCCTGGCCCAATGGGGACTGTTGCACCAAAAAACAAAAAACAAAACAAAAAGCCTTTGAACCTCTGACGTTACAATTCAGATTATTATAGGAATGGAATAGTATAGTAATTATGCTTGTTCTCACATGTCAACCGTGACCTATCAAGTGCTACGTAGATAATCAATGTGATGAAGGAACTTGTAAACAAGGCTCAGAACGGATTACACTGATTGTTTACACTTGTCTTCTCCTTCCTCTTACCTTATTTAGGATTGCGCTCACACAAGGACTAATAGGCAATTAGCTGAACGTTTCCGTATACCTTACCGGCCATCCATGTAATGAGGAGTGCTGACAGGCGGTTTATATTTCGTGCGGCTTCTTCTTGCAGTGCAGTATCGCCAACTGCAGAGATTTAATGTCAACTCTGTATCATGCTTGTCTGTTAAAATACACGGATCTCTGATTAATTGTACATTATTATTAAGAAAAAGAACTGCTTCGTGTAGGGACTCGGATTCTGTGATTTCGTGGATCGGTCTGTAAAGCCTTTCGGCTACGGTGACTCTGTGTCTGATTATGTTGTGAATCGAACTACGTGCTGTAAAATATGAAGAAATAAGATGCTGCATTATTCGCAGTTTTGGAGTGGATTTCCCTTGCTGTTTCAAGTAACACACAGAATACGGGCTTTTACTTCTCTGTAAATGACGTAACGACCATTGAAACGTGTGGGCAGAAGGACCTTGGCTTTGACTGTAGAAACATCACTCATATCAAGTGTGCTTACAGTACCGGACGGCTCGAAGAAATTGACGAGTCTGTAAACCCACAGTTTCGCATTGTGACCATATTTGTAATTGTTGGTTTACGCATAATATTTAGATAGATAACAAACATACCTACATGCTTGTAAAATATTACGATCTTCAACGGTTACAAACATGGCGACAGTGCGAAACTTTGGGGCTATACAATGCCATAACTCTTGCGTCATCCAGTGTACTTGTGCAAATAGATAGATTGTTTTTCCTTTCATGTGACTAGTGACGATTCTGTGGTAATTTTTATTTTATTTATTGCAATTAAAACAGGGTATGCTTTTGAACAATACCTTCTTCTACGATGTGGCGCATCGTAATCTAGTAGAAGTTTTCAGAAGTTTGGAAAAGCCACTGCTTGAGAAGCAGATTCACCCGGAATGCCGGATCTTGCCTATCAGGCCACACAGCAGAGCAGTGAAGAATACGGGCACCTTCTTTGTCACCAGCCTGAAATCTCGTGAAGTGAGATGGTGGTGGTCGTGGTGATTAATCTCTGAAGTTAATTTTTCTTGTTATATACATGTTCCAGGGATAGAGGTATTGATCCTTATATCAAAACCTTCTTTCCCCAATGGATTCTGTAAGGTTAAACATTCTATGTGCTTAATAAAGATGGTACTGTTTTCACGCTTCCATACCAGAACGTGGGAAGTAATGAGAGAGTCACAGGAATTTTGCCTTGGTGTATGTAATAAATCTTGCATAAGGCAATTTAGGATTTAGAAGTAGTGCACCATAAGAAATGTAGAACAGTACTTTAGGTTGAATATTCTGTGGAAAAGGCCGGTCCATTCCAAACTTGATTAATTATTCAGAGTTACAAAATTAGACGTACATAAATAATTAGTCCATTCCACTTCATCCGCTGACTACATGCAGCTAATTAAAAGAATCTCAACGTCTAAACAAGACCTTAATTTCTTGCTACTGAAATACTTAAGTCCAATATAACTTCTATTTTAACCAAACATTTAGACCAATGTTATTATGTAATTACTGATGACGCAATTATGAGCTATTAAATTAAGGTTTAAATACATCATCCAAACCGGAAATGATAATTTGGCTGTATTTCTCTACAATTCTATGTTTTAAATGGCTAAGTTTTATATGTAGTTTTTTACAGATAATCGTGAATTACAAATGTTCAAGAATTTTATTGGAAAAATAGTTTTATTATAGTATCAAAAGGCCTTTTTCGCCTCCTAACCTACCACTCATGAGTCACACACGTTGGGCGCTCAATTTTGCTTCAATTTTGGTGACTACACGTAATAGTCTAGTTAAAAATGTTTGGAACTTTGTTATTACCTATATCATTTGTATGGTTCTAATATGTTTCTTGCTAACTATTATACGCAGGGATTTTTTCCAATTACAATTTAAAATTCAATATTTTTTTGGTAATATTATTGACGAATAACACCAGTTATACCATTCGTACAGATATCAACAACAATAAACAAAGCCTTTTAAAAGCAACATGCAATTACATCTTGTTTTATCGACATATTTTAAATGTCATTAAATATTACGACGTTCTAATATTCGTAGGGGCCCGCGGTAGCACAGTGGTTAAGGTGCTGTGCTACAAATCGGAAGGTCGCTGGTTCAGTTCTAGATGGTGTCACTGGAATTTTTCATTGACATAAAATCCTTCCGATCGCACTATGGAACTGGAGTCGACTCAGCCTCTAACAGAAATGAGTAAAAGGTAAAGCAGTCCCGTTAGAGGTCTGGAGTGGCCCAGAGGGTTCCAGGAAGTTAAGGTTCCCAGATTTTATGACAATGCCACAGGGTGGTGGTAGGGTTGTCAGCGTTAAGGACCGGCCGCCTTTACCCCCAGGAAATACTCCTGGTACTCATTTCTGTTAGAGGCTGAGTAGACCCCAGGGCCATAATGCGATCGGAAGGATTTTATGTCAATGAAAAATTCCAGTGACACCAGCTGGAATCGAACCAGCGACCTTCCGATTTGTAACACAACACCTTAACCACTGTGCTACCGCGGTCTCCAACAGAAATGAGTACCAGGAATATTTCCTGGAGGATAAAGGCGGCCGGTGCATAACACTGACAACCTTACCACCATCCTGTGCCGTTGTAATGTAATCCGGAAACCTTAACTTCCTGGAACTCTCTGGGCCACTCCAGGCCTGTAACGGGACTGCTTTATTCTAATATTTATAATGAGTGCTTGTATATGCTGCAGAGAGAGTTACGTAATTTCTTAATCACCAGTAGAGTGTCAGAGTTCAGTGTGAATGCACTAGTTGTGCACTTCACATTGTTGGCTTCTATTGTGCTGTCTCATCTTTGTTTCTTTTCATGTTGGTGAAGACGCTTTGCATTTCCACTGCCGACCACCGTCACAATTGTGGCTGTCTCATTTTTCAGACCTGTAGTCTTTTCAGTGACAGGTGATTGTGTTTTCTATGTTGTAGTTTTATCGTAGCTACTGTCTGTCTCCGCTTAGCTTGTCTGTTTTAAATATTCGGAATAATCATTCAATGCATGACATCTACCATGCAGGAATAGTAGGACAGTGGGGCTCAAGAGAAATCGTGGCTTATCGCAATAATAACAGTAAATTGAAGTTTCAGAAATCAGACATATTGACGTGAGATTCGAGGGTTTCAGTGAGGAAAAACTCATGTAGTCTAGTAAGTATCATCTTTAGGAGTAACATACTGTCTTTATCGTCATAGTAGAGTGAGCCAGTTTGGGAAAGCGGATGGTTTTGTTGAGTTGGAGGGAAAAAAGATGCCACTTAGCATAGGGATGGCCAATCGACACTGGAGATCGTAATGAGGTTATGGTAACTTGTGAGGCTAACCCTAACCTAGGGCCCTGGAAGGACAACTACCCCAATGTTGCTGGAAGGAAAGGAAAAAATGCCTGGTACCCAGTTACCGGACTAAACGGCCTTGCAAGATGCAGAACGAAGCATGAAGACAGATGGAGACGTATTGAAGCTCTTCTCTTTAGGAAATTCATTTCTAATTGAGCAATGAACTGAGTGTACGTAAAGCTAACCCATTATAGGGTTGGACTTACCCTTAGTGATCCAGGAGGTTGAGGCTCCCAGGATATATAGAGTGTCGGCACATTAAGTTGGTAAGGTGTCAACCTTAAGCACCGTCCGCCTTTATCCCCCAGAACGTACTCATTTCTGTTAGAGACTGAGACAAATCCAGGCCATATTGCGGCAGGAATGGTTAACTCAGTAATCCCAATGACCCTGTAGAGAATCAAACCCGCGATCTTCCTCCTTGAAGCGCAGTGTCTTAACCAACTGCGCCACTGTATACCCAACGAATGGGGTATTGTCATCACAGCCTCGATGTTGTGTTAATGGCAAAGCGGATTAGCAAAGATTCTGCCGTATATTTTAAAAGGGTCTTTTTGAATCGCAACATTTAAAGGTTTGCGTCAGTGATTAAATCATTACATCAATATTTGGTCGGACGTCGTTCCTTTCCAGAGGTAGGATACTATGGATAAGCACGATTTCACGAGATTTGACGTAGGTGATTGGTTTTCATTCCAGCAATAGTTTGTATTTTATTTTTTGAGAAAGCATGATGATTGGAATCGAATCCGAGTTCATTTCAATAACAGACTGTATGCTGCTCTGGCGATGTCATCATTAGCCTACTGTTCAAGCATTATGAAATATTCAGACTTAATTTTTGTAAGATAGCCATCTATTTCTTGGTATTCCATGTCGCTTTCTTCCTTGAAGTTGGATTATTTCTTCTTTCGGTTTCCTCATCATATCTGTCATGACAATTTTACAAGAGTTTTCAGAAATATTTTCCACACATTCGCTTCGCTCAAATAATATTTTACTCAATATGATGCACAATGCTTTTTTTACATCCTGGCAAATTATTTCATTTCGCGCACCATGTCGAACAGTCTGACGGATTTTATTTTGTGTTCAGCACTCCATCACGTGATATTCCTAAAGATATATATATATATATATATAATAATAATATTATAATATATATGCACTATACAAGGTTGGTTAGATTAACATTGAGAATGGCACCTTAGGAGACGACTTAGGCAAGAGCCTTGTCTTTATTCATCGGGTTAACCCTTAACCCGCTAACGTGGAATATATGGAGAGCTCCTAATAATGCCAACAGATGGCAAACGGGATTTAACTCGGTGTTTAAAGGGTTAACGTACGGTAGCAACACAGCTCACTGCCTGAGAGCGTAGCCACTGCTTTCTCTCACCAAGACAAAGAAATAGTGCCTTTTGGGGAACCCCTTGGATGTACCTTAGGTTTGTTCAAGAACGTTCTTTACGAGAATATTCGATTATTTTTACAGGCATCTTGCTTGAGCTGCATGCGGCTCGCGAGCCGTATTTTATCTCATCAGATACACTTACTGTTATCAGGATCCTAAAGAATTTTCTCCCTTCTTGTGCGTTCGGCCTAGTGAAATCTGTCTGTGACGCAGTTTCACTAACACTGGACTTCCTCTCACATTGTGTGTGAGTGATGTGTCTTGTGATTCAGCAGTGAAAACGTCAACTGCTGTAAACAAAGGTGTAGGTTCATTCATTTCACAGCAAATCTTCTGCACGCTCAGGTGTTTGTGAGGTGCAATACACTCTGCAGGCCCCTTGTCAACAAACATTATAATATGAGATAGCTGCAACAAAACACCAGTATTATACGGGGAAATGTCTGCAGCTTGAAGCTATGAAAGCTCCTTATCATTTATAACCACTGACTTCCAATTGTGTAGAATACCACTTATTACAGAGTTGACGTTATTAAATTCACGAAATTAAATGCCCTGAACAAAAGGGCACAACTCTCTTCGTTTTAATACTAATTTCAAAGAAAAATATCTCCAGTTTGTTGGTCACGATAATTTTTGTTTAAGACAAGTGCTGTTTGAAATCTTGTTTCTCAAACTGTTATGAAATCTGCACGGACAATAATGACATTCAAATATTAATTGAGTTAAATACCGAGTTTGATATCTGGGAGGCTCATTTGGAATTGTAAATTGGGCATTGCTGTGTTCAAAAGTAAGCACGGTATTGGGTATGACGTAATTTCATTTATGAATCCAACCATTTCGTAAAAGGAAAAACTGTATTTGTCGTTACTGGAAAAAATTCGTGGAAGATTTTTACATTGCGTAAGTGATTGGACGTTACAAAAATGAATAAATTTCAGGATAAAAATCGTTTCGAAGAAACAAAGATTTACTTAGAACTATATAATTAAATAATGGATGAAAACTGAAAGATTGCACTGACCGAAGGAGATGGAATACATGATGTAGTCCTACGTATAACAAGGGACCTTAGGAAACTTCAGACGGAATGAAGTAGGTTCTAACTTCCAGATTTGCGTCCAAGACAAATGAGATACTCGCAGAATTCATCAAATAAATATAAACAAGCATTCCGTGAAGTGCAGAAGATGTGGTAGAAGAAGATTTAGCGTCACTGGTACCTCCACGCGGAGTCTGTGAGGAATCAGTGAAACCTCAAATTTCCCTAAGGATGAATTTCTGCTTTTGTAATTATGTGCTGAAGTTGGCAACACAGTCACGTGCGTCTACACCAACTTCTTGACAATGTCTTGACAGAAGCTTGCTGCACATTATTCCGTATAAGCTGTCTCCAGCTATCAAAACTTCAAATTGCGCCCTGCGACTCGTCCGTCAAGTGAGGTGCCAAACACCTGTTCCCACTGACAGGTGGTATATTGCGTAAACATTTCCGCCTATTCGAAATACATGGGTAGGTATATTGATTAGACCTTTATTCAAAATTCGACTGACTGTACCTTCCAGGAAAAGCAAGCTGTCTTCTCACGCTAGCATAATTTCTAGAGCGTTTGTACTGCGGAAACTCCTGTCATGGATGGAGCTGTTATTTTCATTCAGCATCAGACCCAGTAATGTCACTTTTCGCCATAGATTACGCAGCTGCTTTGCTCAACCTCCATGTTTACACACACGAACATCCGATTGTTATCGAGATGCTGCAGACAGGATTCCATCTGCCTACGGGAAGAAAGTTGTTTGCTTTGCTGGTTACCCCTCTGCGCGCCTGTGTGGCAAATCTAGGCAGAAATATTGGCGCCTATCTACTTCACACTGTTTGACCTGCTTGTCAGGAAGGAAAGAACTTATATCATAATCATCATTGTCATCACGTAGTCTGTCTTACGACAGGTCCATATCTTCCTCCAGAGCGAATTATCCCGAAAGTGTATCTAATTTTTCCCCTTTCAACTTCCGGTATCTTCTCCTTTCATTAACCCTTAACCCGCTAAAGCGGAGAATATGGTGAGCACCTAATAAAATCAGCAGATGACAGATGAGATTTAATTCGGCGTTTAAAGGGTTGTGGTCATCCAGTAGCTGCTTACTTCTCTTACGTCTTTTTCCCGTCCTTTCTATCTTTCCTTCAACAAGGTGATTTATAAGACAGTTTCTACGCAAGAAGCGACTAATTCAGTCAGTTAGATTTCCTTTTTTTATTGTCTGCTTGGCAAGAAGGGACGAACCAATAAATGACAAAAAATTGCGAGCTGCAAGACGGCTGATACAGGAAAGGCGGTCCTCTTTCAGCACCATAGGAATCGAGATAACCGCGAACAGACACACAGACATTTCGTCAGTGATTAGTCGACGTCCATTTATTGACGCTGTGGTGCACCTAATACATATTTCCCCATTTTGTTTTAATGTCACGTTTGTGATAACAATAATAATAATAAGAAGAAGAAGACAGAAATGTGATTAAAAAAGAAGCCGAGAAGATTCTAAAGTATAAAGACCTTACAATAGTAATAGAGCGCATGTGGAATGTAAAAACAAAGGTGATACCGGTAATAATAGGGACGACTGGGACTATTTCAAAGTCATTCAGAAAATACATGAGCAACATACCAGGAAAGCATGAAGTCAAGGAACTCCAGAAAACAGCCATATTGGGTACTGCACACATATTTCGGAAAGTAATAATGTAAAAATACAAAAGATTCAACACTGAACCTGAAGATATAAGCACCATGAATAGTAACAACAGAATAGCTGCAACGCTGTATTCCCTAGGGATATAGTTTGTTTCAGGAATATAAGTATAAATACCCTGCATCAAGAAGATGATGGTGATGATGATGATTAATAATAATAATAATAATAATAATAATATCTACGTAAATGCTGTAGCATTTGTTTGCGACATCATGATCTACTGAACTACCGAATGGGCTTTTTAAAGATAGACATATTTAGAAAACTCTTGGTTCAGCATTGACGACGGTCTTCTACATTCTTACCAATTCTCTTTTAAGGAATTAGGTTTTTTTAAAAAAGACTAAATTTGAAATTTAACAGTACTGCCTTAAGCGGAAGCCAAGGGAAGCTAACGTTTTCTTCACGTACTTACCTTGAGCTCCTTTCGAGACAGGACGTGCTAGGAAGCCCTTCTTTTATATATACGTTACGGTACGTTGACCTCCGAAAGCAGTTAACACCGCATCAAGCATTAGAAATTTCAGTTTTAATGCATGTTATGATGAAGATGCCCTAACTTTTTAAGATTAAATATTTGACCTTTTCTTCACGCGAATTACTCTCACAGGTGCAACTAATAGTGGTAAATAACTCAGTGCCTTTCAGTTCCAGGGCCTGTTGAACGACATCTTAGTAGATGGGAGATAATACGTAGAAATTCTCGACATAGAAAAGACTGTAGTTCTTGCTGAGCTTTCAGGTATTGATTTCCCACGCTAGAGAAATATACGTGATATTGCCGTTATTTGATCTTCTACATAATCGCGCAGCCTCTAACAGAAATGAGTACCAGGATTATTTCCTGGGGTTAAAAGCGCCCGGTGCGTAAGGCTGACAACCTTACCACCATCCTGTGACATTTTCACGAAATCTGGGAACCTTAACTTCCTGGAACCCTCTCGGCCTGTTCTGGCCTGTAATGGGACTGCTTTTACATAATCGGGACCATGAAGATAGGTCAATAGACTGTTCATCATCCATTTGCCCTTTCTGCACATGTTTGGTTTGTATTGCCCAAATACGTTATCTCATTTATCCTTCATTTCTTGTATTGACAATTTTTCATAACATGTACCTCTTTTATCCTGTTCATAACCGTGTCGAAAACTTAAAATTCGCGGGTATAGCTATATATACACCGAAACACCTTTAACCTCCTCCCACCCAAACATGCACATCAAAGAACTTGGGTATTTCTTCTGATGAAATTTTCGGATTACGTCCAACGATTCAGTATCATCATCTTCTAAATGAAGTGTTCATCTTTGCACTCATATTATCCTCATGTCTTCTATTACAATCTTTCTACATGTAAAATATCGCGTCACGTACCAAGACACTCCCCAGGCAGGCAGCTTCTGGAGATACTGTAACAGAGTTGAAAGGACATTTCCACAACGTAATGCGTGTTCGCATTCAAAGCTGGACATGCTACGTGCTTCCAATAGATATAATGATCGTTTTCAATTCTTTAAGCTCAGAGTACCTCACAAGTACAGGAGGACTTCTCGTTCCATTCTTCGCTAGGATACTGACTATGAAAAGGATTATACTTGTTTTCCTTCCATTTGTATGGAATTAATCCCAACGCTTTTAAACTCCTTTCAATAGACATTCTCCATACGGTACATCCCCCGTTGACTTGCCGGTCTGTAACTAGATGCCCATTGAGTGCTTGTCGATACCAGGAAAGCTAAGTCAATCGCTCTTCTCGTGTCACTTGAAGAGGGCCAGGTCCATCTACCTAGATGCTGTTGCAGCACAAATACTTGCCTACACTATTCAAATTACCTCCCTATTCAACAAACCATGTTCAGTAACAGGGGTAACCATAAACTTGACTTCCTACACGCGCAGTTTTATGCAAAATTCTTATAATCATTTGCTGTGAAGACGTCGGCTCCGAGTCTAGAAACGTGTTTGGGTATTTAGGAACAGAAGCTACGAGTTTTAAGTACATGTGTTGCATTTAACGAAGAACTGCACAAAGATTAGCCTTTTAAAGCCTACTGGTTACGTAATGCACCAACAGCATAAACATTCAATACTTGTATTTTCTGCCCACACTCTATTTACGAGTTTTGTATTTATATGAGAACAAACAGCTACTTGTGCCACTTACAGCATAAACTGATTGGTTTTTATAACCGAGATGAAAAGTGTTTACAGCGCGGTACGGTCTGGGTCTTTAAATAAAGCAGTCTGCACTCCGTCTTTAAATGGTTAAATATGTGCGTTTATTAATGAAAGCGCCTTCTCTAAAACATTACTTTTTAATTTATGTAACATCAAAATTGGCCCATTTTTTTAAACATATTTCTTGGTAAAATGTTTCACACTTCACCTTCCATAATCTTGAAGTCCTGGTTTCTGTAGTTCGTTAGGGCTATAGGTCACATCCAGTTAAAGAAGCTTTACATTTCGTAACAAGTGCTAAACGCTTACTTTCAAAATATTATTTTAAGCTGATCACGAAAATAACGGGAACTTGTAACATGCTCATGTTTATGAGTTCTTTCAGATTTTTATACCTAATTACAAACGTATATTCCAAATCATTTGAAATAATAACTTTATTTACGTGGTAATGAACGAGTATTCACTCACAGAATATCACATTCTCACGCTCTGCTATTCCACAATAAAAAGATCGGGTGTAACACAAAGCTTTTTCGTCCATTGTATAATTATAATATTGTATCTAATTTACGGAGTAGTTGTATTGTTATGTTCCAGTACTTACAGTGGCAGTTTACCTTTCTTGTGTTTTATAATTTTAAACGTGTCACTAACGGAATATCCATTGAATATTTAATGGGAAAATTTCACAGTTTCCATTAACACACGATTTCCGCAGATATCCCCTGTTCCTATACTTGCCATTAGGTAACATCTCCACAGGGATATTATGAAATTACGTTTGTGCTTATACATAAACAACCTACCTTTTATTGCATTTATCGAGAACGCAGTACCGACTAAACAGCAGCGATTTCCGTGCACTCTCTTTTTGCCATGTTGTTCTGGTCGAGCCTTGTTTAGTATCAGTGATTGATGATCCTGCACGTCGGTCAAAACAATATTGCTCAATGTTAGACGAATTTATATAGCTTATTTTCCCAACTACTCAATTGAATTGGACTTATAGAAACAGTGCTTATTCTCAAATAATACTGCTTAATTATATTGATATTACGTAAACACATTATAAATTCAGCCTCCTGTACAATGGTACCGGGTCTTTCCCGGGTCTAGAGCGCCCTGTGCGTGGCGTTGACCACCCACCTCATCTAGCGCCGAGTTTAAAGAAAGAGTAGAGCTATGCCTCTGCTTCTCCTCTTGGTCTTCGTGGCCTGTTCTAGAGTGAACAAAAGAATTACTGAATCTAGAAGTTATTTATTACGCGACTGGAAAGTTAGGTGTCGACTTTGAAGGAGTCGATCAGATTTTGGGAACAGACGTCTGGCAAGATATGTATACCCCTGATACAGTATGAGTTTGAAGTAGGTGTCTTGGGGATTCAGTGAAGGACCTTCCGGGTCACAGCTTTGAAAAGTTTAAAGGAGTGTGTTGATCGTATAAGCTCTTTCCACGTTACTTCATTCTCACGAAATTCGCTTCTCAAATTCTTATAATCCTGTTCGCTGAATTAAGTCCAGTAACTTTTTCTGCTAAAGAAAGCTAGAATATTTTGCACCGACCCAGGTGAAATCCTTTCCTGGGTTATCCCAGACTATAATAACTTTGCTGAAGCTTTGTCCTTTAGCGCGTTATGAATTTGAGCATGCCAAGCATCGCTACGTAATGCATTGTGTGACGTATACTAAATGCGCTAACAGAAATCACTGAGGAAATGGAGTGCCTTAAGAGCGGGACAAAACTTACGAATGTAAAACTGCATATGAAATAGGCTCATGACATGCCTTCAACTGAAACAGGTGGGAAATTGTGTTTAAGTGTTGAAGGCTATCGACCGTATGACTGTAGCAACTGGCAGCTTGATACTGCGCAGTTTTGTTTTTGGAGTGTTGTTTAACGACGCTATCAATAGCTGACTTTATATAGCGACTATGATAGATGAAAGAATGACGGAGGACCACTGGTGGCATGGCATTAACAGCGAAAACCCATGTACTTGAAGATAACCCTCTACCACTCTCATTTCGTCTATCGTATATCCCAGTGTTTCTCAACCGCCGGGCCGCGGACCGGTACCGGGCCCTGCCATCAATTATACCGGGCCGCGAGAGATTCTCCTGGAATTGATAGTAAATTTACATGTAATTTTATATTTGTCAACATGCCACACCGTACACATAATTGTACTAATACCCTTTAGGATTATGCCATAATTAATTATTAATACTTATGTTAGTTTAATGTATGAACTTAAAAAAAATTTGGAAAAGTACGTACGAGTAAACCTGTAGGGATCGGGCCCACGTCTTATGAAAAAGCAATTTACCGGGCCGCGGTCTCACGGAGGTTGAGAAACACTGGTATATCCGACATAAATTGATCTGGGATTGAAGTCGGGTCTCCGCAGTGGGAGACCGTCGACATCACCTCGACCATGACACGATCAACAGCTTCGTGCATGGAAATCCTGTGGACTTGTGTTCGTGTGATAGCCGAATACAGATTACCAGCTATGCAGACGGACAGCAGACTTGTTTACTGTTTTTATTGTTTACTTCACAAGTTAAGAAATTTTGCTCTGGACTTTGATCGCCTTGGGTTGGTTCCTGTTGAATTAATTTAACATGGATATTTGTCGATGATCATAACTGTTGCTTCTCTTATTTTATGTTTTATTTACTCCGCATGCACCACACGTGATTTGTTTTGTGTGTATATCTTGAGCGATTGAATATTCCTTACATAACTTCATAGAGATAACAGTCCGCAGAAATTGTTTTGTCTCTTAGGCGTGACAGACAACAATTAGCAAACAACTGAGCTACAGGCGGTCGTAATTATGTACTAGCTGATTCATGCATAAGTAATTAGCGTTACTGTCTGGATCATTTGTCTGATTAACTAAAACAGTTCGCTACGAATTAATGTGTCTTATTAGACAACTATAACACATTCACCAATTTTGGCCCGCTATTTCATTGTCGGCGAAAAGAATCCTAGCATAAATTTGTTTGTGAACCTAAGGCCGTAAAATTCACGAGTGTTTCATTAGATACGAAAGGTAAACGGTAGAATGTTCATGAAGGATGCGAGAGGAAACTGCGAAGGGAAACTCAAATTCCTCATGCACAAACACAGTTTTGATACACGAGACCTATCAAAAGCGAGGTACAGTGACACTTGTCTCTAACGGAACCGAAGGAGCCGAAATTTTTTCCGTTGAAAAGAGGTTTCTTTTAATATATGTACTTGAATTTTGGATCTCCGGGAATGTATTATTATTATTATTTTTTTTTTTTTTGCTAAAGAGAGAATTCCGGTAAACCCAGGTTCCGTTTAAGACATGTTTCAGCATACATGCCCTTGTGGGAAGGAATTGTTTTTGTCAAATATTTGGAAAATCAAGCAGTATTGAAACAAGTAACCCCAACTAAATTTCGAAAACTGTGCGCTAACGTCTCTTGTAGAGGTCGCGATTGCTTAATGTTACCTTCAGCACACAATATGCGTTACAATGTTTTTACAGTATTATTTTTACTGTAATTACTGTATCAGAATTAGAGACACTTAAGTGATTAAATAATTATCTGTTAGTAACGATCATACTGTTTTTATTTGGACATAGTATTGAAATGTTCTCTTAACTTCCGTACTGCAAGTTTAAATAAGAACTACGTATATTAATGTTATCCTCCTGTCTCGAAAGTCGTCATTTGGCTGTTGTCTAAGAACTTCTCCACTGAACTTGTATACGAATTCCTCGAACCCTCCATCCGAGCTACACGCCCAGCTAAGTTGATCAATTAAATTTCATTATTATTACCAAGTTATTGATGATATTCTATTGAATTGTAACTTTTCAAGCTGTCTGGAATTTGTGCTTTCCTCTTTAAAAAGCACATTATTTGCGCAGAAGGTCAACAGTTCCACTGGATGAGGTGCTTATTGTGACAATTAATGAGGGAGCGAAGATAAGATGATGTCTTTGTGATTGGTAGAAATTAGAGGGAAATATATCTCTAATCAATTTCTGGACTATGACAAGGAACTGATCAGGTCTAGTAGAAGGGTAAGCAATGCGTCATGGTACAGTTCCGCTAGACCTGACCTCCGGATCAAAATTCACCACTGTTATCTGGAAGACACGGAATGAATCTGTTATAAAATCGATTCAGAATAACGAGAGATTAAACATAAAAGAATAAAGTGCGTCGATAATATTTGTATTATCTGAATGTGCTAATCCACCTTGTGGGTCACTGAACCATTCTACGTATGGGGTATACCGCAGCTGAAGTTGCTTAGTGATCAGTGGTACAGTATATGACGGGAAAATTTAATTATTTTCTGGGATAGGTTGTGCAAACTTAATACAGCGATCTTCAATTCTCCTGACAGCTCTTGTGGTAGAACATAAAGGTGAATAAGATACAGTCGCTGTTGTACTTAATTAAGACTCATGTCGTGACGGCTGTTGTATTTCAAATCGAATTATATACTGTTTTCATTTAGCATGAAGTTAGCGCAACATGAATTCCTGGACGAGTGGAAGCTACTGCTCTTAGTAAGCCCTTGTTAATACGATAGTTCTTGTTCGGTTTTCCGCCTTTATGTACATTTAACCTTTGATATCTCTTTTTCTCACATATTTCCAGCTCTGTAACTAACACTATGAAAAGAAATAATTTACAACTTAATTTCTATTTACAGTCTTCATGTTTGCACCGTGCATCAGTGATAATTTAAACACTTTATTATCCAACTAATGCACAAATATATAATTCGTAGTTACAATTAATATTATAAAATATTTAAAAGTGCTCCAAAATGTTTCGGATCACAGTGGATACATCAACAGGGAAGCTCGTACAGTACTTGGCTAAACATTACAAGAATAATTCTATCGTGTCTGTTGACATGGACAAGATCGGTGTTATGGCAGCATATTCTGACCCGTTGTGCGTGCGTGCGTGTGTGTGTGTGTGTGTGTGTGTGTGTGTGTAGTTGACTGTATAGAAAGGCACTACGTAACATTCCGTAATACAGTGCCTTCCTATACA
>Ga0123354_10007431_pt1 | contig 16494 bp, 7 predicted proteins | sample TergutLab28metaG_2_FD_97872 | JGI IMG/M metagenome (GOLD analysis project Ga0123354, IMG submission 97872) | Labiotermes labralis P4 segment gut microbial communities from Petit-Saut dam, French Guiana - Lab288 P4 | ecosystem: Host-associated > Arthropoda: Insects > Digestive system > Gut ...
CAAACATCTACCAACATCGTAAGACTGGACACGCGTCACAATGAACACTGGCCTGTCGGCAATCCGACCCAGCGGCGGGGTCGCGTATGCTCCGCCAGGGGTGTGACGCGATCCGTGAAGTTCAAGTGTCTTAAGTGTGACTTGGCATTTTGTGTGGACAAAAATTGTTTTATCGATTACCACACAAAATACAACTTATAACACATATTTTCGTCCGTCCTCCATGCAAACAGTTGAAGCTCCATATAATTGAAGATGTATGTTTCGGGCATCCTAAATTTCTCCACTACGACTTTAGAATATGCTGCTACAGTTTACTCTCGATTATTCGGAGTAATTGTGGACAGCGAGGTGAACGAATAATACAGAATTACAGATAATCCAAAATATATATAATTTGTTCTCGATTATCCGGGGTGACTGTGGGAGAGGGGTGCAAGGATAAGATTGTGAAACACGGATAATCCAAAACATATCAAGTTTACTATTAATTATCCGGGATAATGGCGTTGAGAATGGTGAACGAATAATTGAGAAATATGGATATACCAAAACGTATATTTTATTAAGCCACGAAGAAACTAAAACTGTAATTTATTATATACATAATAAATAAACAGCTTACGCTTTTTATGTAAACATTCCGTTTATTTGTGTTTGTCTTGAGGATTCTGTTCGAACAATCGCCGCCAAATCACGTTACTTCCCACCTCTGTCATCATTCATTAGCAACTTACAATCGTGCACGGATAATCCGCAAACAGGTTAATTCGCACACGCCTAATCGAGACTACACTGCTTTAACTGTCCAGTGGAGATCGTAGGATACGGTCATCTGTTCCTCCTCCATCCTTACTAATTCAATGTCCTTAATCCTCTCATTTAGTGCCCCCAACAAATGATAATAAAAAAGTGATAAATTTATCTGCTAGGAACCACCAAATTTGAAAACAAGCTACTTGAGAGCACCATTTATTTCATCAACTAAACATCCAGTCTTAATCAATGACGTATTACGAGGGGGTGCTGATAAGTCCTTAGTCCGACCTACTTCCCGATGTCGTAGGACGGAATCCATAGTATCGTTGGAAAGAGGGGTCTATCCATGTGCCGAATGGCAAGTATTTTCTCGTTACAGGGGCTGAAAGGAAGCGTGTCAGGCGTTGCGCGCGATTTCAACAACATGGAGACGCGAGCTGTCATCAACCCCCCCCCCCCTGCAAGGCAAGGCGCCGAATAAAATTCATACTATTCTGACAGAAACATTAGGGGAACATGCACCATCGTATACCACAGTCAAAAACTGGGTAGGCCAATTTAAACGTGATGATTTTTCCACCTGTGATGCGCCTCAACCTGGACTACCCAAAACAGTGAGCACCCCTGAGATTATTGATCGAATTTACGGGCTAATCTTGGAAGACCGCCGGATCTCGGCTAAATTAATAGCTGAGCAACTGGGCATCTCACGTGGGCGGGTTGGGTCTCCGTGAAGTGGGTCCCGAAATGCCTGAAAACGGATCAAAAACGTTAACGGTGCCAACAGTCTGAGCAAATTTTGGATTTTTTTCGGCGCCATCCAAATGATTTCCTGTTGCGATTGGTGATCATGGAAAATACCTGGTTATATCACTATGACCCGGAGACAAAGCAACAGTCAATGGAGTGACGGCATAGCGGCTCACCCCGCCCCAAAATATTCCGATTGCAAAAATTCACTGGAAAAGTTCTCGCCGCGGGAAGGTCACCATGGGGTCTTGTTCTTGCACGACAATGTCCCCGGCTCACCGGACAATTGCAACCCAGAAGAAACTGGCCTACCTGTGCTTCCAATGTCTTGATCACTCACCCTATTCTCCGGATCTAGCCCTGGCGGACTATTACCTGCTACCTGGACTGAAAAAAAAATTGAAAGTTCGCCATTTTTCGTCGGACGCGGAGGTCATTGCTGCCGCAGAGACCTGGTTGGAGGTACAGTACCTTTCTTAATGTTTTTTTGAGCGGCTTGCAAAAGTTATAGCAACGGGCTAAGGAGTGTTCGTGGGGAGTATGTTGAATAAATCCCGAGTTTGGTCGTTGTAACTTGTTCCTTCCTGGTCGGGCTAAGGATTTATCAGCACCTCCTCGTAAAGTAACATCTCCAATATGTTCGGTAGACGTGTACCATCTTCAGGGAGAACAAATGCCAATTTTTAAAAAGCAATTGCCTGTGGAAAGGGTCTGCGGTCTGTAGTAGCTTTGTTTCTTAACAAGTATAAGAAGTACAACAGTACAGATGTATAAAACGTACGGTTTAAATGTGGTTAAAACATTTCTTATATCGTTAAATATGATAAATGTACAGTCTATATTATCAATGGTGCCTTTAGACGCGGCAGCTTCTATTCATGTGGCACACATGCACAGTCCTGTAGTGAGTATCTAAATCCAAAGTGAATCTAGTCCCTGTATTGGTGACGTGTCTTGTATCGGAGCCAGTAAGATATCTTGCTAATACACTTGTACCGAAACATATTGCAGGTTTTATTTTAATATTGTATTGATTAAGACTGAGCATTCAGTTGGTGTAATAAAGTTGCAGTTTGATATAAAAGGGCACGGAGCGGACAACTTTAAAGCTACCTAAGAGAACAAAATATGTTATTTTATAAAGGATAATACATAAATCAAAATATTATACTCCATGTAAGTACTCTAACCTTCGTAAAGTACCTTCTTATCGAGTTGCTGACCGTTGGTCTGAATCTCCTGCTTCCTTGCCTGATTTCTCTATTTCTATCAGTGCTTCATACTGCACTTATTTGAAGCATGCATTTGCTGTAGGATCTAGACGTTCCTTATCTCCAAAAATGAAGCCAAACAATTCTGGACAGGTAACACGTTTGAAGTAAGCACCAAGAAAAATGACGATTACAGACTTTTGTTATGGTAGTCCACACGGCAGACGTTGAGGAAGTTCTCGCTACAGACTTTCAGGAAACATACAGTGAGTAAGCAGTAGGACTACTGCCGAACTGGCGCTGTGCAAACAACAGAATTTTCTGAAGGCTACATCTGATTACCTTTCATTCAAATCTTTAAATTAAGTCTTTTACTAAAATTGGGACTTTCAAGCGGCCAGGTTAAAGTTATCGGGACGCCGGGACTGTCCCGATAAATAATCAGGATGAATGGTACAGCCGAGTCGTATTTCCAGTCGACATATACAAACTTCGCGGCTGCAAAATCGTCAAAAGAGAGAGGCATGTCTGGAGCGGTTCTACAAGAACTCTGTAGATGATGCAGAATCGTTAAAAGACACCCACTGACATTACTCCCGGAACTTACAACCGGTCTACGCCTTTGAATTCTGTTGAGTGTGGCATACCGCCGCGTTTCATGTTCGGGACTGCTATGTGTAGAAATTGTCCTCATCGAATTTCATGAGAGTTCGTCAGAACAGGAGCGGCCGGCCACTTGTTGCGTGTCTGCCACCTTAGAATCACGCTCACAGGCTTGTTGGCATGTTCCGGTGCTCAGAACCGGCTCACCGGCGAAGGTAACGTCCTGAGAGGCACAGGCAGCAGAGGACAGGCGTGTCACCTCAACAGGTTCGCTTCGACACGACCTTTACAGTGCGCCTTTATTGGCCATTTCATTTCGGTGTTAATCGAGAGCACTTGTGTCACTGTATGTTTGAACAAATACACTTCGAAGTATGATTATTTTATAGACCGTAATACGGGAAAGAACTTAGGGTGCGGACACATCGGATCAGGGCATATCAGTCTGACTGTTTATAAGTGTGTTCATAGGTTTAAACGGCCTCGATCCAACTGCGTAAGTCATAGCCAGATATAAATCCTCTCTTGTTATGTCTGGACAAGAAACCTCGTGCGCTATTCTTCGCCTATCAGGATAGCAAAAGTGTCAAATGTCGCCTTTCTGAAGGAATCTATTTATTCTATATAACTGCAACCTATCGCACTTATATTGACAAACAATATATATGTGTACTATTTTGTAGTGTGCGTTCCCCTACATATTGTAGCTATAACGAGCCATCTTCATGGACATCCAAATAAAAGGGAACAAGAGAGCAATGTACGTATAACGTAACATTAAGGCGAGTTTGTGCAACCATTGTTGCAGTGGAAAAGCAATGATTATTACATATTCTGAGAGCGCGTGTTTGTAGACTTACTCGTATGTATCCAGCATGCAATGGGCATGCACCATACTCTCATCTATGGCCTTCCCCACTCTAAAATATTTTTTCATATTATCTCACATAAGGCAGGATTTTAGAAAAAAAAATTGTGAACATAAAATGTTTTCATGCTAAGAAAAACTGAGCGAGATATGATCAAAAATGTAAAGTTCCTTTTATGTTTGTCAGACTTTCATGAAACTTGCACTTACGCGGAAATGTTTCGAAAAATACCCAAATAACAAATTTCATAAAAATCCGTCCTGTGAGAGACGAGTTGTTCCATGCGGACGGACAGACAGACAGACATGAAGATAAGAGTCTTTTTCGCAAGTTTGCGAACGCGCGTAAAAATGACTGTATCCGTCTGAAGATGGCTGATGAAAGTTGAAATATAAGGGGGCATATATATATATATATATATTACAAAAAAAAGTACAGTCCATCACTTGAACTGATAATGATGCTTCATTCAAACCTGGGATCAAAACAGAATGTAATGTGAACATAATTTATATTACCCTTACTGAAATATTTTATTATATTTTATATTCTTTTAACCTATTCACTTCAAAATTTCACGAAACAGTAACGATTAATCCTATAACTATAAAGTGTATTTCTCAATATGTTTTATAACTGGGTCTCAAGATGGCCTGATTGAAGGTGAAACAAGTAACTCGACTGATAGAGTGACTCTGTTGCTAAAAAAAAAAAAAATTGTTGGGTTGAGACTGATGGTGATTAGACTTGTTCATGTCACAGACACACACCGGCATGTACCTGTAATAGCACACACAGGTCTACACTGCTTGTCAATAAGTGCAACAAGTTATAAACAATAAATAAATGTCTAATGTGAGGAATACGTACGATAAAAAGTGGCGTTAAGTCACTTCTGTATGATTTAAAGGAAAGTTTTTAGGAGCGCAATGCCTCCGTCCTCAGGATCAAGCAGTAAGATAGCGGCTGACATAGCAGACTTCACCCAAACTAATGTGAGAACAAAAAAAATTTGAATAGTGCATAATTACGGACAGTTTTCAGGAGCGTACTACCTCGAACCGATAAATGTTAATAATTTAAGATGGAGGACAGTTTGTTCCTCCGAAACGTCGATTACGTCCTAATAATTCTCATTCAATTATAAGATAACTATAAAAAATTTGCGAATTCATCAACATATTAAACCCAATCAAAACACTAAAGTATGTGCTTGTTTCATTAATGGGATGAATCCAGAGGCGTCTGTTTCTTTATCGCCACCGTCGCCATTTGGCCTGCAAAATAGTGCACTCGAACTCAGATCTATGCTGGCAGACGTCTTGCACCAGACTGATCGGTACTACATCGTTTTGAACGAAGTTTACTGTAGTTTCTGTTCTGTCTATTCGACTGGTCTGATCTGTTCTACTTCATTGTGCCTGCACTCTTAGTGGGGTTTTAGACCTTTCTGGCGTATTATAACAATTTACTTTAACCCTCGTGAACCAAACAAGACATCAGGACCCCAGAGGTTATCTTTCGCTGAAGGCTATGAAAAAAGTGTCTTCATGCAACTGGCGCGTGAAACTAACAGCTTACCTCCATCTAGAGGCAAAGTTAAAAATGTTTGTAGTTATACCATGATGGGGTACACGCATAGCGTCAGGATTGCAGCCTGCACTAACCTGTGTGATTATGTTTGTTAGGATGGACGTTATTTCAGTCTTAAGTGTTGATATCTTGTATAACGATACCTACTTAGTGCAAGCGTTGAAATAAGAAAACCTGTGTCATGAGTCATCGCGACAACAGGATGGGCACCGAACCCAATATCCCTTACTGGTCTCTGAACAACTAATCACCTCAACGCGTTCTGTTCACATGTGGTCCTGTCTCAACTCACGGGTCAGTTCGCAGTGAACAAGGGACTTATCAGCTCCACGTGCGAGCCGTTTCCTGACTGCCACAAGCAGGAAGCCGCACCCAAAGCGTTTGGGCGTCTTTCATATGACTTTGACATTCTGAACTACGAACTGTGACTGTGGTTCCAGTTAAAAAAGAGACTATACTCGTAACTGTGTGGGTGGTGTTACTGTGCATATAAGATAACTTGATAACTGAGCTCCCAATATTGCACACAGCTGTGGTCAGCACTGTCCCGTCATTGCTTGGTCCTGGTCGTCACGGCCAGGCAACGTTATAACTGTTCTTAAAACATCACGTTTGTTGAGAGTAGGAGTACATTGTCTGTCGCAATACAATTGCTTCTGTTAAGGTTAAATTTTATGTTTTATTAGGATTTACTTTAGTTAAAAAACTGAATTGCTTCAAAGAAACTGCAGAGTCCCGCGGGTTTACGAGACGATGTTTTTGAAACGTAGCGAAAACGTTGGTTGCTGTGTGCGCTGTTCCCCCAGCTTGCCTCTTCACCCCCGCCATAGAAAGGAACAGGCTATCTGATTAAGACAGTACACTCTACGTTGGTAAGTCGTCCCTGTGTTGTTTTTTTTAATAGAACGTATAACCTTAGTCTGTAAGGAATAATATTAACTCTTTATAGTTGTCAGTTCACGCCTTTCATTTAAGCCATCTGACTGTATATGGAAATATTATTTTAAATGGCAGACATCAGTAGTAATTTCCCGTCCGCTCTACTACTCTACTATCAGTGGTTCCCAAAGTGTAATCCGCGGATCCCAAGGGATCCATGGCTACGTGTCTGCAATGGCTACTTTTAAAGTAACTTTTTTTTTTATTTAAAGGAATGTTTTGCTAAAAATAATCGTTGAGGCTCCCAGAATTTATAGGCAATCGGCACATGAAAGAGGGAAGGTTGTCAGAACCACGCACCGGCCGCCTTTTCTCTTTTCTGTTGGAGGTTTGTCGGCCCTGGGGTCGATGAAACATCCCAATAACCCCTTCGGGTACCTCAACCAAATTCGCCACTGCGTACTGCCATGCATGTAGAATGTGCGAAAATTTCCCGCGCATCTATGAGAGAATGGTGCTGCAGTGTGCTGGAATTGGGAAAGTCCCCGAAGTACGTGTAGAGCACTTTAAGTGGCATACGTGTACTGTGTCACGTAGCTCAAAATCCCTGCAATTCTGTGCGCTTGATGTACTTCTATGCATTCTTCCGATATGACTTCTACCCTAACCTATATCCTACTTCCGACAGGTGCACAGGGAGAATTCGCACACCTGAATAATAAATACCAGATATATGTTACGTTATTATACAACTGAACTGCGAGGTTAAGGTTGCTATTTAAAAAACTGTTCCTTCCAAAACTGATAATAGTGTGTAGTTCCTGCAGCCATACTCAACAACCTCTGTGCGTAGGCGTAACTTGGCTAATAACATTTAGAGGCGGAGGAGGGGGGGGGATGCAAAGTCAACCATGGGTATTAGGAACTTTAATTTACTAAGATAGGGAATATTAATTTGAATCAGTCCTTTTCCCCAGTTACACCCAAATCCTTTTATTTGCCCTCTTCAACTCAGTAGACAAAAAACTATTCTTAGGTAGAAAAAATAGGGGCGGCTGCCTCCCCCCCCCCAAAAAAAAATTTATGCTAAGGACTATGTATGCACTAGGATTATGGAGGTTGACATAAATGAAAACGGAGGAAGGGAGATGACGTATCAATGAAAATGATGTTCCGATTTGGGCAGGAATTACGAGAAATAGACACCAGTCACATTGGGTGGTCTTTGTAAATGGTTTTAACTAGTCATATTTGTAGTGGTAATTTATTCACCCCATAAGCCTAACATACAGTTTTGTTGCTGTCTGTAATGAGTACTCAATACAAATACGGATTTATTCTTAATGAAAGTACCTTTAACAACTCGTCCGACTAAACTTGGGCGAATCCGCTGTGTGTCGCCATTTTGCGCTGAACGTGTACGGCGTAGGACGGATAACGAGAAGCTTGGATGATATATAAAGGAATGTGTGTAGTGTGAGTTGGGTTTTGTGTTCAGTGAGACAGCACGGTTCAGCGATTACCTGCAGTGCTAAAACATCATTCGTGTACATATTTCAGAGCTTTCATTTCTATTGTTCTAGCAGTGTGTGTATTTGGGGCTGGTATTTACATATTCAGATACTAATCCATATTCCCAGCTTCATTTTCCCTCCCTTTGCCCCACTTCTACAACTCTCAAGTTTCAAGGCCAAACCATGTCTGAGGAGTTCTACCAAAAGTCTACACGGTTTTCTTGTTCAAAATTCATTGTCACTCGAAAATCAGCCAGAACGCCTACACACACGAAGAAACATAATATGAATCTAAGTATCTCAAGTGGCAACACAAATCAAATATTTACACCGACGGTTTGTTTCGCGACAAGGTCACAGTCATGACGTGACAGATGGCCGTAAACCTTAGCCTAATTAAACGCTCGACAACAAAAGGACTCGGAAGGAGAATGAGAAAGCAGCAGGTGTTGCTTCATGTTACTTCATGCCAAAGCGAACGGATCACACATATAATGTGATGATTCATTTTGTGTGAAGTCACATTTTCGTGTATTATCGTGCAGTGATACTGCGGCTAGTGGCAATTCAAATTTACTAAGTTTATTCTTGAGCAGTTAAAATGTATAATTCTAGTCAAGGAATTTCTTGCTTGTACATCCTGTGGATTCTACTTGCAGCAATTCCAATGCCATTTACACTTAACGACCTGATTCCAAAATTAATTATTAATGTGTGTATGTGTATGTATGTATGTATGTATGTATGTATGTGTGTATGTATGTATGTGTATGTATGTATGTATGTATGTACGTCTGAGCTAAAATTCACGGCTTCGTTTAATTTTAGTTACACTGTTTGGCAGTTCAACACTTCGCCCTCCTCAATATGTCGCATATCAGTGCTCACGTCCCTCCGCTATGGGAAGTGTGGTTACACGACATGCAATAGTGATTCTGTTACTGCTTCTACTACTACTACTACTACTACTACTACTACTAATAATAATAATAATAATAATAACAACAATAAGTGTAGTGGTTGGTGAAACAAAAGGCAACGGACTCTCACTTACCGACCGTGACACCGAAGAGGGCGCACGCTACCGCGGTAGCAGTGACGAGCGATAGCAGACGGTCGAAGCCACTAACCATCTTGCGTTTCATCTGACTGCTCCGCACGAACTAGGCTTCTGCCTTATAAGCCCGCCGAGCCACGGCCTTCATCTGTTCCCACTCGCCGTAGTACAACAGGTATTCCCGTCACACGTCACGCGGATTATGGCCCACATCTTCTACACATCACCGCAGTTGAAAATCTACGCTTTTGAAAGCTCTGCTTCATTACAGCCCGAATTTCCCAGCCTTATTGTGACAACGCAAGTACGGAACCGTTCTTGGCAAATCAACACAGAACTTCCCTTGAACCCGTGTCCCTTCCTTTGCTTCTTTTTTTTTCTGTGAAAACTCATCAGTTATTCAGACCTCATCCAATCTGCACGCTGGAATCTATGGACAGCCTTCTACCGGGTGGATTAGAGAAACTTCAGACTCAACCGGAAAACGTTGCGTTCTGTCACACAATAAAGGCTGTACTGTAAATGACAAAAGACAAAATCGGGACTTCTTCTATTATGATCCTTGTCGGCCTTTTTATCGTTCGCCCAATCTAATTGTCTGAATTTAAAACGTGCACCTTTGATACGTCGTCATATCATAATCTCTTATTAAAATCTTTCCAGTCCTTAGTGCCTTACTTAACAAATTTACCTGATTTTTTGAACTCTACAATTAGAAAACACTCCCAAATTCTGGATTATTTTGATTGTGAGTAAATGTCGCATTCAACTAAAATACGAACTTTAATAAAAGAAGGTAATGGCAGTAGTATTCTTTTAGTTTATATTTCTTTTCTCTTTTATTCCCTAACTTTCTTAAAGCAATGTACAAAATGGGCATAGATTGTTTTCATAGTAATACGGATCCCTTTGCAATTCCTTACTCAAGAACGACTCTAAAAATGTTTATATGTGCAGCGTAAATAATATGAACATGCCAATATACGTGCAGAAAAAAAGAAAGACGCCCAGCACACCGTATACCTAACACCGGTCATTTAGCCACAGATCCATTCCGTGGTGGCACGACAGCCCCTAGTGGGCCAGGGACTCCTCATTGTCGAGGCTTCACGATCACACTCAGACATACCATACATTCGGTCGGACCCTTCTGGGCGGGTGAACAGCCCCACACAGAGACCTCTACCTGACAACACATAATACTAACAAGAGACAGACATCCATTTCCCGGGGAGGATTGGAACTCGTAACCCCACCAAGCGAACGGACGAAAACCTACGTCTTAGACCGCGCAGCCATTGGGATCGGCTTACGCGCTGATCATTGATGAGCACAATTGAGAGTACTTATACAGAAACAAGAGAGTCAATGTGCGTGTAACGCAACATTGAGGAGGGTTGTCATAATCATTGTTGTCGCGGAAAAGTCATAAGTATTACAAACGCTGAGTGTGTGTCTTTATTCTTAGTTATCCAGCGCGCAAAGCGCATGCGCCCTATTGTATTGTCATCTGTGGCCTGTCTCCCTGCCTGCCTGTACCATATTTCTTTACTCCACATTATCTCATAAACGGCACGACTTTGGGAAATAGTTATTGAATATAAAATGTATGTTTTGATTTTTCTACAACTGCTGTCTGTCTCACATTAAGAAGTGAACGAGATATTATCATCCGTGTGCAGTACATACTTGTAGGTGCTCATGTAATGCACGCGTTATTCTTATCAGATTTAATGAACGTTGAATTTTCGCGACAGGTTTTCGAAAAATATAACATTTCATGAAATTCCGTCCAGTGGGAGCCGACCAGTTCCAAGCGGACGGACGGACGGACAGATAGACAGACATGACGAAGCTAATAGTCACTTTCGCAGTTTTGCGAACTCGCCTAAAATCGTTTAAGCCCCTTGGCAGCATTGCATCTGCCATTAACAATGCAGCAGGCAGGAAGGTCGACATATCCACAATAGTGAAAGAAGAGATAATGACTCACTCAATTATTATACCAACCACTGCACATATATAAAATTTTTTATAAAATTTACACGTTAAAACATTAAAAACGCTCCGACATGTTTCGGTCCTAGGACCATCATCAGGGAGCCGTATCGTCCTTACTAAAATTACACTATAAAAAGTCACAATAATTTCGCTGTACCAGTTGGGTATTGTGGCAGCATGCCTGTAATACAAATTATACCAAGTAAGTATCGTCAAAATAAATATTAGAATAATTCTGTACACAAATAATTAGGCTTGTTGGACCGATGTGAATTTATTCTTACCGTTTTGTGTAATGCTATGTTGCGAAGAGTGCAAAAAAAAAACAGATAATGACTTTTTTAAATTGGTAATTCTATCGTCTCATTAAACATGCGAGTGAATCAGCGGAATGGTGACTGAGTAAAAACGAGAACTTAACCACTTTAATAATAATGTTCAACAACTATAAAATGTAGCTATGAAAACTTTTAACCTTTAGTTGTTTCTGTGTTCATGTTATTTGATATGTTACGGTACGTGCACTGCAATTTGGAAGTTGTGTATGCCGCTTCTGACGTCAGCAGTAGTCAAGTGCATATTATAATGTGCTGTACAGTCTACACAATGAAGTGGTATTAGGACAGAGAACCTCTAATCTGCCAATACATTGTTCACATACATCTGGATGTGTGCTCTCCCATTCTGTTCCCATGCAACAGAGACATCTTCGACGTTTCCTTCGAACATACGGAAAGCAGACTAAATATGTGAAACTAAACAGCTGTATCTCATAAATTGAATGCATATTCCTACAACCCTTTCACCATTTTGAAGTCCATATACTACCATTTAAACTCAAATTTCAACACAGGCCCCAGCATTTACCATACATTTTTGCGACCTGGAAGACCTAGAATCAACACTTTTCCTTGAAAAATCAATAGAAACAGTGGTAATGGCATCTCGAATTTGTTGTTTCTGTTCATCAAGCGCTCTTGGTTTTGAATTGTACACTTCCTGTTTGGCCCAACCTACACAACAAGATGTCAATGATGTAAGATCGGGACTAGACACAGTCCACCAAGCAGGAAAGTTGTCAACCGTGTCTAAAAATCGAATACATAATATTAAATGGCAGTGTCTCCTAAACGCAGTTCTTAATTGCTACGATGGCTCCACAGTCACCCTGGGGATATACGCTTAATATTTTCTCAAGTGACGATTGTCAGCATATATACCGAGAGCCTAATCCAACGATCCCTCACCAAATCGCACAGCAAAATAATCTGTTTGGATGTTTTTACTCTCTGGAATTTGGAGAGACTGGTCTTCGTGAACTTTGAAACCCCTAGGTTGATTTGTCCTCTAGATATGAAGCTTCAGTATTTCGTAATTTGTTCATGTTCCTCCCATGGGCGATTATTCATACTACAATGTCCCCGAAACTGTTTATGGCAAACAGCCCAACCAGAGACTAATTTAAGTTTAACGCTGCTTACTTTAAACAGCAGGCTACGCAACTGATTGTAATTATTTCAAAAGTAGCGATATTTGCGACCAAATTTTAGAATTTGATTATCACGCTCTTTCCCAAATCTGACTCAGGGGAAATAATACCACGATATGTATTGTTTTCTGTCTTTCAGACTGAAGCGACATCGCGGCTGACAACTTTCAGACGCGGATGCTTGGCTTTTGATGATGGGACCGATAGAATGGCTCGAAACGACGGCACCTAATTACCAATATACGGTATGTGACATCCCAGCAGAGCGATCTCATTTATACCTTGACGGAAGCCTGAAATCACGCACGGAAAATAAACTCTTGCGCGCACTGCGCAGCGCGAGTGGGTACATTGGCGGCTCCGCATCACAGGATTTCTCGGAAAGATGTGGTCCAACAGAGCAGAGAGAAAAAGTTTGAAGGGCGGTACGTAGAAAAATTAAAAAAAAAAAATACAATACAATATTGACATATAGGAAGAGTTTAAGAGCTTTAATTTTGCCTGTTGTTTTGTGTGGGTGTGAAACTTGGTCGCTTACTTTGAGGGAGGAACGTAGGCTGAGGATGTTTGAGAATAGGGTGCTGAGGAGAATATTTGGGCCTAAGAGAGACGAGGTAACAGGGGAATGGAGAAAAGGAAATGAGGAGCCTAATGATCTGTACTCCTCACCAAATATTATTCGGGTGATCGAATCGAAAACAATGAGATGGGCGGGGCATGTAGCACGTATGGGGGAGAATTGCACACAGGGTTTTGGTGGAGAAACCTGGGGGAAGGAGACCATTTGGAAGACCCAGCGTTGATAGGAGAATAATATTAAAATTTATCGTCAGGAAGTGGGATGGGGGGGGGGGCACGGACTGGATTGATCTGGCTCAGGCTATGGACAGAAGGCGGGCTTTTGTAAAGGCGGTAATGAACCTTCGGGTTCCATAAAATGCGGGGAATTTCTTGACTAACTGACAGTCGGTTCGCGTCTCAAGGAGGACTCTGCTCCATGGAGTAAGTACCATCAGGTGACTGGCAGATATGGAAGCACTACTATTGACTCTACCCGCAACTGAAGGGCGAGACTTTTCGTGCTTCTGAAGGTCTCACTTAACGTGGCATACATAATTTCGGCATGTAACAACTCTCGGTAAGTGACCATTTAGAAGATCAAAATGAGAGTACAGGAACACGCCGAGATGGATATAAAGGAATGCTTTAAGAATGCAAGAAGTTCATTCAGTTTCTCAAAACAGCGTCAGCGCAACTAGACTCCCGAGTGTTCCTACCAGGCAGTTTGTTACCCAGCCAGTATTACTTTGCCAGCAACCTTATAGGTTATATTTTTTGTATGAATGCTTATTTTGGCGGTTTATTCCACAACACTGGCAGTAGCCTGTCTCAGACTGTACAGTGGGAGAGCATTTGTAGGGCACATCCCAAGTGCAAGTTTACAGCTTTATTGTTGCACCGACCTGCTTGGTGTCAATGCATATTTACGAGGAATTTAATAATAAGATGCAGGCGTCTGGTGTGTCTTCTGCTCTTGCTGACCACCATACAATATCATGGGCTTGCTTGTACCTCTAAATCAACTGACGTTGCTATGTGGACAATCTCTGTGATACGCGTGGTGACGAAGTGACCGAAGGTTTTCCCTTCTTTGTCAATAGCATTGGTTCTTAGGCCATTTATTGACTGCATAGATTTTTATCGGTTTTTACAGTAAGTTTTGTAGGCACTTTGAACTGTGAATGAGTAAGACGAAATTGGAAGTGACAGTTTTCGACGTTTAACTGGAGGGACTGAAGAAAATAAAAGTGTTATGCTGCACAATAGGCAGTCCACAAACGGTGCTACAGAACACGGATTAATTTTTTTTAAATTTCCGACTGTGTGGCCTGAGTTATTAATTGATCTTTGCCATTGATATAGAAGGCGGTTTTGCACATTGTCTCCCGATTGGTTTATGTTGGCAAAATAGACTATAGGATCGATTTTTTAAAAAAATAACTGTTGTATTATGTCTTATGCCTCTAGATAGGCCTATACTTCGTCAAAATCCTGGCTTCTGCCAACATGACTACAGCGAAAGTAGAAATTCGCGCTTTTTTTGGGACACTGAGTGGAGAGGAATTTTGCTTGGATGCTGACAATAGAATTATAGTGAAAATAATGTTGGTGATGGCCGACAGGAGGTGTTACTCGTAGTTTAATGCATGATCCGAATCCACCGGTCTGATATTTCTCACAATTCCTGCCTATTTTACGTTGATTTGTAAAATGACGCGTTCTTCTCTAATCAGCGGGTCATTTAAAACCTCATTTCTGCAGCTGTATTGCATTTACGCCACGTGAGTCCATGTTCTGATTCACACAATGGTACGGGGCACAGCTGTCACGTAGTGGGCTTTTAAATATTTTCTATTCTCGTTTAGCCGCTCAATGTTTTAATTGTGCAGAACTTATATTGAGATCTTTATTAATTCCCAGTACGTATTTCAAACCACTGACTATTAATTGTTTGGTCACGCACTACATTTTTACCTGTTTCCTTAAAATACAAAACGAAAGTAGGCTTCACTCTGTGCCTAACCCCCACGGTATGAAGCCACTTAGAATATATGGAAGATAAAAGCTAGACTTTTCTGATTCAGTACTAGATGGAAGTGAATTGTGAGACTCACGTACTGTAGCTTCATTTCCGGTATGATTAAACAGCCCCTGGAACCCATTCTGCAAGAAGCCGCTGTGTCTTGAGACGGTCTGAACGACGCAGTGAAGAGAAACAGTCCTTGCATCTGTCGAAAAGGCATTGATTTTAAAATAGCAATTCCTATCCACCTGCCTGGAGAATCAGCCCTAATAAAAAGTCCATCATGCACATTATTATGAAGTGGTGCTTCAATTTTCCGGATATCAAGTAAAGGTAAAGCAATCCCATTACAGGCCTGGACAGGCCTTGCGGGTTCCAGGAAGTTGAGACTCCCAGATTTCAAGACAGTCAGCGTATGAAAATGGTAAGTTTGTCAGCCTTACGCACCGGCCGCCTTTATCCCTCAGGAAATATTCCTGTTACTCATTTCTGTTGGAGGCATGCGGTGGCGCAGTTGGTTGTGGCACTGCGCTACAAGCCGGTTGGTCGCGGGTTCGATTCCGGATGGTGTAATTGGAATTTTTCATTACATAATCCTTCCGGCCGCATTGTGGCCCTGGGGCTGACTCAGCCTCTAACAGAAATGAGTACCAGCAATACTTCGTGGGGGTAAAGGCGGCCGGTGCGTAGGGCTGACAACCTTACCACTTTCATGTGCCGATTGTATTGAAATCTGGGAGCCTCAACCTCCTGGAGCTCTCGGGGCCTGTCCAGGCCTGTAATGGGATTGCTTTACTTTTTACCTTTGTACTCATTTCTGTTAGAAACTGAGTCAACCCCTGTACCATAGCGCGGCCGGAAGGAATATGTCAGTGACACAATCGGGAATCAAAACCGCGACCTTCAGCTTGTAGTGCAGTGCCTCAACCAACTGTGCCACCGCGCACCCCAAATATCACCTGAAAATTTAGGCACCCGGAAGGGTGACATGAAGGAATTGATACGCCACTGCACGAAACTTAGTAGCGACGGCGACCTGCCGCGGGATTTGTGCACCCTTGGTGTTAATTACTTACTTACTTACTCCATGGTGCAGAGTCCTTCTTGAGAAGCTAACTGGTTTGCAGCTAGTCAAGAAATTCCCCGCATTTCATGGAACCCGAAGGTTCATTAACGTACTCACAA
>Ga0123354_10007432_pt1 | contig 16493 bp, 11 predicted proteins | sample TergutLab28metaG_2_FD_97872 | JGI IMG/M metagenome (GOLD analysis project Ga0123354, IMG submission 97872) | Labiotermes labralis P4 segment gut microbial communities from Petit-Saut dam, French Guiana - Lab288 P4 | ecosystem: Host-associated > Arthropoda: Insects > Digestive system > Gut ...
ATCAAGTTGGTTAAATACTGAGATAACAATTCAGATTTTACGTTGAGAAAGACTAAATGACTCCAAGCGAAAACTATTAACCCACTTTAACAGAAATTGGACAGTTACAGACTCACGAAACATAAACTTCACTACAAACGAAAGTAACATAAAGTCATACATTGGCACACACATGTTCGCTGTGATGTCAAAAGAGTTTCGAGCCAAAAGCGAGAAGAAGCCAAAAGAAGCCGGAAGAGGGCCGAGGTAATTTCTGTACATATTTGGGTAAGATTACAAGGAAATGGTATGTAAGAAATAGACGATAGTAATGGCAGGAAGCCATTCAAAAAACACCTGATGAACGTGCTTGGTCATTCAGAAAATACCCGATCAATATACCCGGAAAGCACGACACGAAGAAAATGCAGAAGGCAGCCATATTGGGCGCTGCGCACGTTCTTCGAGCAGTAGAAGTGTAAAAGTGCAAAAACATTTATCACAGGAAATAGCTTGATACAGCACATCACCCGAGCAACGGACATATATAAAAAATTTATTTACCAACTTCTTGCATTTATCCAAATATACATGAGACTATTCCAACCATTTATCTCAGTATTTAACCAACTTGATGCACAAAATTTGTTTCACAATAAGTTTTATTTCATTCTTCTACATGTTTCGAGCACATGTGCTCATCATCAGAAGGTCAAAATCGCATTACACAGCCTCTGGTATCATCACACCTATAGGTGTAATGCGATTTTGACCTTCTGATGATGAGCACATGTGCTAGAAACATGTAGAGGAATGAAATAAAACTTACTGTGAAACAAATTTTGTGCATCAAGTTGGTTAAATACTGAGATAAATATACTGAGATGCACGGTCAACAAAACGTCAAAAAATATTCCAACCATATTTCGGCTATAACCACCAACCATCTTCATGGAGCACCACATTTACAAAAGGTACAGGGAGTTAAAATAAAACTTTGTAGCCAGTAAATGGTAAAAAGGTCACATATAAGTTGTCTGGGCGCATAGGAGTTTAAGACGAATTCTGCATAATTGAAACTGTATGACTCTTGACAACACACACCGATAAGGTAAACAACACACTTAAATGTATTTTTACCATTTTCTCTCAACATAGTTATATTTTAACTCTTAAGAACCTTTTATATAACCCGCTCTGCAGTTGGCCACAAGTTACAGACAAGGCATGTTGGAATAGTTTAATATGTGTTCAATTAGCTGGTAAATAACAGTGTTGATGGGAAATAGCATTACGTGTGCCACACGACAGTAACCACACAATAGCGGCAACGTTCTATACCCTATAAATACGGTTTGCTTTACGTATATAATCGTAAATACCCTGCATGGAAGTGATAACGTGTAATAATTATTAGCTGGTCTAACCTAGATAAAATTTGCACTCCGACACTAATGGAACAAAGTTGGGGCAGCCACTTGTTGAAACATCCGAGTTCTCGCAGTTTATTGTCAACCGTTATCCTGTTAAAGTGGAGAATATGGTGAGCTCCTAATAATGCCAGCAGATGGCAGATGGGATTTAACTCGGCGTTTAAAGGTTAAGTATAGAGAACGTGGCTCCTTTTACGACAGGGCGATCAAAGTATGTTCCAGTCAGTGGCGACGAATTCACGCTAACCGCGTGCGTCCGGCGAACACATCTGATATGACATCCGCACATGTAAAACAGCATAACTGATATACTAAACTGGCAGCTACTCCAAACACAAATAATCCCAGTACATGTGAAACAGGTTGGTGTGTCTTCTCTTTACTGGGATTATCATTTGTTTGGATCTGGAGTTTAATCGGGATTAGCAGCTTCTGAACGAAAAAGAGAGCTGTCGCCATGGCAAATGCTTGCTTTTATTTCGACTATAAAGTGGAAAGTGTGTGGCAAAGCAGAGGATGAATGCAGAATCTGCAGAGTGACTTAGTGTCACACTGACAGAACCGCAAACTGGCCACCTCTTGGATTTGAGCATATCGAATATATGTCTATAATGGAATTGGAAGTGCCTAGCTTACTCGCAGATAAAAGGAAAGAAATAATTGGTTGACTTAGGGAGATGACGTGTATCAAAATCGAATTACTTTCCTCGACAACACATTTCAATGCATTTTCTCTCGACAGTGTTCCACAATATGGACTTAACATTCAAGAAGTAGCATCAGAGATGACAGACTGGAAACTTACATGGCGAAATAAATAAAAACCACGAAATAAAACGTATTTTATGCCCGTGTGTGTGTGTGTGTGTGCGTGCGTTGGTTGAAAAGAAACTTCATCTCCGACAGGTCTCGGCCGTCTAAATGTTCAGTCAGGAAGAAAATGCAACCAATTTATAATAATAATAATTATTATTATTATTAGAAAATACGTGAGCAACATACCAAGAAAACATGAAGTCAAGGAACTACAGAAAACAGCCACATTGGGCACTGCACACATAATTTGGAAAGTACTAATTTAAAAATACAATTGATTCAACACTGAAACTAACGACATAAGCACCACGTATAGTAACAACAGCTGCATTCTCAGCAACGTACTCTTCCATAATACGACATGTTGCCACAGCACCCTGTTATTGTAAGGAAATTAATTAGTGAGTGTTTTTAATATGTGACTTTAGTAAGGAACAATATGGCTCCCTGAAGATGATCTTAGTTAGGATCGAAACATGTTGGAGAGATTTTAAGTGTTTTAATGTGAAATTTTATATAAGTGCATTAGTTGGTACAATTAAAGTGACTCTACGAAGTGCACGGTGCAACGATAAAGATACTATATTTGTGTTTTTCATTGTATTCAGTTTAAATGAGTAACAAAAAATGGTATGGACCTACAGATGAAGAAGAAAACTTACTGAGTGAGGAAATAAATGTCAGCCTAAAAACTGGAAGACTCAATTCTTTTTTCTTCCAGTTGGAGGCTTATGTGACTTCCTGCTTCCCAGAAATATTGATGTTTTATTCTGTGTTTATCTTTATTAAAAATTAGATTAAAATATAAGATATAGACCAATGTTACCATGTCTTTTTAATAACAGTTCACTCACTGCGCGTGTCCTCGTATGTGTCTCGCACCAGCTGCAGAAATGGATTGTCTTTGTACCCTTGGACGTGGTAGTACGTGGTGCTCCAGCAACGGACGAACCGCACAGTTATGCCTGCAGCCTGCAGAGCCTGCAGGATTGTGGCACCTATCTTACGGAACTCCGAGTCCGTTGAGTTCAAGTAGAAGAACGCCACCTACGACAGGATATGTTGACCAATATTATCGTACTATAAATTAATGAGGATTTTACTTTGTCTTGTAATAAAGAGCAAGGACCTGACGATTGAACAGTGTCAGTACAATGGATATGTCAGACGTGGAAGAAATTTCACTACTAAAATAAAAAAACTTAATGCAAGCGTATACAATATTTTACGCCACTGTATATGTGACCATGGTATTTTTCGAAAATAACACATGACATGCACTAGACACATACCGACCTATGGTATTCATATGAATATGGCCACGGTTCGTAGCCGGAACATGTAGGAGCATAAAAAAAACTATGTTTTGTGCAGTAACTTGGAAATAAATTTGTGTACATTCGAATCGCAAAATTTTGTTTCTTGACTGTCTGAGTAACAACACAAATTTCAGGCCATGCATCGTGGAGTTGGGCCACTAGACCGGTAAGTTACCTCATGTTTCCGCTACATTGGCAGCAAAAGAGGACAGTCACTGCAATATGCGGGGATTTCTGTGTGGCTGTCCGTTTATAAAATGTTGAAGTCTGGCATGAAACGTTACCGGGGATGTCAGATTCGGGGTGTAAAGGCACCACTTGCCTGCGTCCAGTTGAAGTTGAGTAGAACTGAGACCACAGACTTGCTGATCTGCGTGTCTGGCGGACGAGTGCGGGCGAATGTGGGGTAGCGGCTTTTATCAGACGTCTCGTAATCCATGCAGAACTGTAACAAAGACCGGAGATCAAACAGGCATTTAATTAAATGCAGGACTTAAAACATTCAACTCTCTCGGCAGTAAACCACTAGACTAGACATAATGTAATGCGCTTTTCAACCTAACTAAATATAATTTATATTAAATTAAGGGTTAATAAAATTCCAACCAGATGCAACAGTATGCAGATATTTATTTACTGCAAAGTCACTCTACATGTTTCGGGTGTCACAGTACCCATCATCAGGAGTACTAAAAACTGTAAACGCAACCTCCGGTACAGGTACTTCCCTCCAACGTGGCCCGATCGGGCCACGTTGGAGGGAAGTACCAGTAATTCGTATTTTGGAGGTCCCCTTTCATACGACATCGGCTGAGACCGCGACTATCCTGACGTTCATGGATTTCTTCAGTTCCTCCAGGAGAATTACTAGACAGCAACTTCAATTAGTTTATAAACGCGTCTTCCATATCCTTTATAATTCAGTATTCACCGCCGTCCAATAATTCGGCGCTATATAACCTAAAGTACCGACAGCAATGTTTAAATGAACTAAAATAGAAAATAATACAAGTGTAACCTGAAAATTATTCCGTCTAGAATCTTTTGTCTTCCAGTTTGCTGTCCAAAAATATGAAGCTAAAGATATACAGAGCTCTAATTTTGTCTGTTGTTTTGTATGGGTGTAAAGCTTGGTCTCACATTGTGGATGGGGGGGAGGGGGGAGAAGAGCGGCTGACGGTGTTGTTCTGCTGAGGAGGGTATTTGAGCCTAGGAGGGACGAGATGACCTAAACGCGGAGAAGACTACATAACGAGGACCTTTATGATCTGAACTCCTCACACAATGTTATTCGTGTGATCAAGTCGAGAAGAATAAGATGGGCTTGGCATGTGGCACGTATGGGGGACAGGAAAGATACATACAGGATTTTGGTCGGGAGAACTTATGGAAAGAGATCACTTGGCAGACCAAGCCGTAGATGGGAGGATAATATTAAGATGGATTTTCAGGAAGTGAGATGGGGAGGCAAGGACTGGATTTCTGTGGCTCAGGATATGAACAGGTGACGTGCGCTTGTGAATGCGATGAAGAACCTTCGGGTTTCATTAAAAGCGAGGAGTTCCTTGACCATCTAGGGACCGGTTAGTATCACAGAAAGGACTCTGCTCCATGGAGTTAGCGTAACCTGAAGAGAAAAACAAGGCTGACTGCCCGTAGCTACGTCTTGTATATAGACAATTAAAGAAACAGCAATACCAAACACTACTACTGTGGAAGTAACAAAGTTTTGTTACAATACCGAGCTGGAAGCACGTGTGTATTGACCCGGGCAATGTATTGTTATAGACACGTGTAACAAACCTCGTTATACTTTCCTGAAGGTATATTTTGTTCCAGTATTTGATATAAACTTGTCTGCAGTTTGATTCAGAGCGCTCAACTGAAAGACTGCAAACAAAACGGTAACAACAAAGACCTAACATGTGGAAGATTGTGTCTGTAGTTGGGTGAATAGTGAGTGAGTGAATGTATGGAACTGTAGACAGATAATTGGGAGACTGGTGCTGACTTCTTCATTCTTCTTCTTAGATCGCAGTGCAGTGCAATGCGGAACTTCGCCTCTTTGAGTTGATCATAAGTGGAGAGAAATAATGGGTTAAGGAGGAGTGGCTTGCGACTAAGGCCTAGCGCGCACGAGCGGTTTTTTGCCGCAGCGGTGGAACAGCAGCAGCGGCCGCTGGAATGAAACGTTCTGTTTTAAATGGAAGTGAGCGCACGGACGGTCGTGTCACCGCGGCGGTTGTCCAAACGCAACATGCTTCATTTTCTGTGCGGTGCGGTGGCCGCACAGAGGTTGGCGGTGGCAATGGAACACAAAAGGACATACCTGCTTGAGCGTACGAGCGGCAAAACAACCGCACGGCCACCAGACATCTTCTGCCGTTCCAAGCAAGTGCAAACGTCATGGATCTAGACTTCAAGATTCTTGACAGTAAGAGATTAATAACTGAGGTGGAGATAAGGCCAGCACTGTACAATTGATTGATTGATTCATTAGCATTTAAGTTCGAGACCCAACGGTCCCGATGCACCTAGGTCTTATATAAAGAGCCCCTTTGTGCCCCATAATGTTATAAACTCTGTGGAGGCATTTTCCTTGCTAAAGTTCCAGATGGTCCCCCGACTTAACTTTTAATGTCCTCTGGGTCCACGGAATAGGAACCCAGATATGCACTCTCTTTTTCTCTCAAACGGCTCAGTAAACGAACCCCTCCAGATTCCCCAGCAAGGCCCTATGGAGAGAGCTGCCCTCTTACAAGGCCATTTTTACATATCCCTCAAATTCCTTATGAAAGTTCCCCTAAATAAAAAATTTATCCCTTCTCTCAAAGGCCCTAGGAAAGCGTCCCTGTGGAAACAGACATCCATTTCCAGATCCTTACTCAGCATATTTTCGGGGTCACCAGTAAAGGACCCCCCCCCTCTAGGTTCTCCTCACAGAGCCCCCTCAGACAGAGCTGTCCCATTCCTAGAGCCTTTCTTCATTCATCTTTCAACGTGACCGGTATACGAGCCCCCTTCCAGGTTCTCCAGCGGGGCCCCTATGGAGATGCCCTTCTCCAGTGTCTTTTCTACATTATCTTCCAGGGTCCCCAGTAATGAAGTCTCCCCAACAGGTTCCCCTCACAGAGCTAACTCAGAGACGCTTCACCCCTAGAGTCCCCTTCGTCCATCTCTCAAAGTCCCTGGTAAATGAGCCCCCTTCCAGGTTCCCCAGCTGGGCCCTTATGGAGACAGACGACCGTCTCCAGAGCCTTTTCTACATAACCTTCAGGATCCCCAGTAAATGAGCTCCCCCTCCAGGTTCCCCTCACAGAGCGCCCATAGAGAGGAATGCTCCGTTTCCAGAGCCCTAGTATCTCTCAGAGTTCCCGGTGAACGGACCCCCTCCCCCATGCGTCCCAGTGGGGCTCCTATGGAGAGAGGTGCTCGTCTCCACAGCCTTCTTCTACACACAAGTCTCCTCTACACTAGTCCCCTGCCAAGCTCCCTAACGGACAGACATTCCCGTCCCCTGCGCCCTCCCCCCATATCCTTTCCTGTAACATTACTTCTATTACCAACAGCCTTAATACTCTCGAGGGGACATTCGTATAAAGTATCCTGAAACTGAAAGCCGTCTCTCTGACGAACGAAGTTGTGTAGCATGCAATATGTTTTAACTAATACATCGCAGAAATCTGGGCAAACGACAATTGCACAGTGAAAAATTCTCCATTTATTACACACTATTACGAATGCACATTCCAACATTCATCTTGCCCGAGTTAATCTGTAATTATGTATACGTCTGGCAACATCCAAACTTCTGCTAGAGTACGGTCGTAAAAAAATGCTGTGACAGAGAAAATGCCTCGTGCTCGTGTAGCACACACACTGACTGCACCAGATCGTGAGCAAAATGTGAGAACGAAGCGTTTCTTTACGCCGTCCGTGCGCACTGCCAAGAAATAATCGGCCGCTACGGCTATTTCACAGCTGCCGCGACAAACCGCTCGTGCGCGCTAGCCCTAAATGAGTGACCGCCTAGTTACATGAAGCAGAGTCGTTCCTGTGTTGTTGACAGTAGCTTAGTTTGCCAATAAGGGCTTTGTTTTTTGTGGATCTAATTTACTTCAGGGTTCACAACAATCCGTTTCTAGCCTGAGCCAGAATAATCAGTCCACAAGGCCATACTCATAGACCTACACATTAATTTCAGCTTCAAGACACTCCTCCTTTCCACGCCTACGTTTCCCAGATATAATATTTTTTGGCTAAATTTTCCCTACATTTGTCATCACTCCCTTCGTGATACATAATCCTTACCCGTTACGTTACAAACTACTTCTTTTCATCGAGAGTGTAAATAATAAATTTCGTCACACATCACTATCTCAATCAACCACTTCCTTCCTCTCTTTTAAATCCTAATATTGTCGTTGAATAAAGAGAGACCAACTTGATGCCACTTGCTTCTTTATTTCATTATTTAATGCTCAACATGTTTAGGATGTTAATACATCCATCCTCAGGAGCTTGCGAATTATATGTTGAGTAATTTCTTGGGTTGTATTGCTCTGGTTCGATGTGTGTTGGTGTTACGTTGTGGTTTGGTTGCATCCAGATACCACACCATCCGAAACATGTTGAGCATTAAATAATGAAATAAAGAAGCAAGTGAAATCAAGTTGGTCTTTCTTTATTCAACTATCAAGATGATGCACGGTCCAATAAACATAAGATTCCTAATATTCTTATTAGACCCTGATTTCAAAAACTGTCAAAATACTTTCTTCCACACAGATGAGAAATAAACACCAACACAAAATAACACAATTATATTTTTGTGGATTAAGTTTAATTTTTAGACGGGGGGAGACGGAAAGATCAGAGGCTAAGTGGCTAATTAGACTACGTGTGGTTATTAGGTATTAGTATACAGTGATTTAGCTTTGCTACTATAATAACAGTGTGGGTCGGGTAGCTCAGTCGGTATAGCGACTGACTACGAGCAGGACGGTCCGGGATCGAATCCAGATACTCCCAATGCCGGAAACTTACGTGAGACAAGTGAACTCGGCAATTGCGTGATACTTGTGGCGCGGGGACATTTTTCGTTTCCCGCTGTCCACATTACAACAACCGAAACGGTAAGGGGGATGGGGCCTGACCAACGTCGCAGCAAAAAGTCGAGTTTTATGTGTCCACTGGCTCCAGACCCACAGCCGAGATGAGAGCTCAGTCACATCCGAATGGCTGCGGAAATGGGACCTGGTGAAGCGGGAGACAAACCCCTCATATATATACCGGATACCAGCACAGTTGGAATATTTACGCATATTTGCACAGGACTCGGCATATCTCTCATTCCAGGAACACTCGGAATCCCACACAGCATACAAACGCCAGCTATACGATACCTTGCGTACCTTAATGTGCGCGTCTGCGGAACCACCTGTAATGCGCATAACGCGATTGTGGCTAACTACTGACTGGCGACCATACGGAAGAATGTGCATGAGGCCCCAGTATCGACAGCTGTCACAGTAACAGGGTACAGAGTGATCCACGACATCATCCCCACACGCACAAGACAACGTAAAATCAGACTGACACCCACGGATCTCTGCGACCACTGTAATAGACTAGACTCCTTACAACACCGTCTGACGGAGTGTGGAGCAGGACCGCTGATGTGGGAAGGGACGCGGAAAATCATGGCGCGGATGTTAAGCATCGACTGGAAGCGACTGCCATCCGAATGGTTATTACGACCCACAATCACCTTATGGCCCCCTCAGAAACAGAGCTGTGCTGAGGTTGCTTGCTACATACGTCATATGTCGCCTGCAACGACACAGGGATTTGAAGTTAAATGACTACTATAACTTCCTCCGTCGCGCCAGATGGAATCTGGAAAATAGGAATAAACGGGCCAAACTAGTAGGAAACTATCTGGTTGTCATACCGGAAGACGTGTAGGTGATGGGATCTCGAGGATGTTGCGAACCAAGGAGTAGACATGAGTGCCAACCAACCCAATGATGCTACATAGACGGACGCACATAAAGCCCTAGACACTGAAAACCCAAGCGGACGGACAACCGTGAGCTATGCGTTCCTGGTGATATTGCACAGACGTATAACATGCCTTATGTCATTAACGCCCAACAGGCTGAACATGTATGAGATTACTATAGACACCACAGAACTGTACATAATTCTTTGAATAAACGCAAATTAAATTTAAAAAATCCCGGTGGGGACGAGATTTTCCGCCCGTCCAGACCGGCCCTGGGGTCCACCCAGCCTCCTGTACAATGGGTACCGGGTCTTTCCCGCGGGTAAAGTGCGGCCGTGGCGTGCTGCTGACCACTCACCCCCTTCTAGTGCCACTATCATGGAAGAGTAGAGCTATACCTCTACCCACCCTCTGGGCCATACCGGGCCTGTAACGTGATCACTTTACCTTTACTTACTATAATAACATTTCCATAATGCATTATCAGAATCCACTCATGCACTTGAAGTCTTTTTACTTCTTAACTATACAATTATTCTGTCTTTATCCGTCATGTCTTCCTTTCAATCTCTGTGATTTGTTTGTTCGCAGAACATAGACATGCCCACCGCTCTTTAAACGCTAAGCAACTGTGTATGATTTAAGGCACAAAATGATGCATCTTGTATTAAAAATAGTCACCCTGTGGTTGCATTAAAAATAGAGGATACGACCTGTAATTTCCAAGGCACAAATTTAGTGGTACGTTGCGTTTATGTTTCTTACATTGCTTCAAAATTAATGTGTCAGGTAAGAGAGTAAAGTGTTCGGTTATGGCAAATAATGATCTGCAGAGTTACACGTAGAAGATTAATATTTATATAAGTAAGCATTAAGTGTTTATGGAAACACATTAACGAAGTGTACCCACATGACCAGTACAATTTGAAGAGACATTTGTTTTAAGAAGAACTACAGCGAAGTCTTCAGTGGCTCTTCCATACGCACTTTGTTTTGGTCAGAAAATGAGAGTGTCTGACAGGTTATGGAAACGATTCGATGAAGTGATCCATCTATTGTGGTCCACTTCGACGTCAAACAGCAGAAAGTCACGAGGACTACACAAGATATACGGAAGACAAGAAAGCGGGGTTGAATTGGTAGTTCCATTTCCTGCAGTATACTGTTTATGTGTTGTTTCTTCAATGGCCCTGTCCGTAGGCGCAATGCACACCGCCGAGCCTGCAGGACATTTATTTGTCTTGGTATTAATTTCCGCAACCGTTCGCACCCGACCAGCCGGTGAAGGACTGCAGAGGAACCACAGCGAAATACTGTAAATTCCACTGCTGCTCTGTGAACAACAACCAAAGTTACGCACACAGAACTTGACGTGTGTCAGCGAAGTTCAGAACGACAACAAATACTACGTACAGATGGAAGAACAGCACTGCACACATACAACGAACGTCCAGGAAGTTCCGAAACTGACGGCATAAATATGAGTATGGTGTACTTACACTCTGGTGCTAGGTATGTCTTTCGAAATAGCTTCCTCCTGCATCATTACAGCGCTTCCCAGCGTTGCTGGAGGTCTTTGAAGCAGTACTGGAAAGCATTTCCTGGAATGCTGCAGAGTTCTTTGTCATGGCCTTCTGAAGATCCTGAGTATCAGCATAGCGATGGCCTCTCAATGCTCGTTTCAGTAGTGGGAATAAGAAAATATCGCAAAGTGACAAATCTGGAGAACATGACGCATGCAGCTGACAAGAGTTCTTTGAAGGATAATGCCGTATGCGGCCTCGCTTTGTCGTGTTGGAGGAAGCACTTCATTGTCGTCCACAACTCGGGGCGACGACGTCACATACTCCCGCGTAAACACTGCAGTATACCTTTTGTAAACATGGTTGTTTACTCAATTATTACACCAACCACTGCACATATATAAAATTTATAAAATTTACACATTAAAATATTAAAAACGCTCCGATATGTTTCGGTCCTAGGACCATCATCAGGGAGTATATCGTCCTTGTTAAAGTTACACTATAAAAAGTCACAGTGCAGGGTACTCTTCGCAACATAACACTACACAGCACGGCATGCTGCCACAATACCCAACTGTACAGCGAAATTAATGTGACTTTTTATAGTGTGAATTTAGCAAGGACGATATGGCTCCCTGATGATGGTCCTAGGACCAAAACATGTAGGAGCGTTTTTAATGTTTTAATGTGCAAATTTTATAAATTTTATATATTGTGCAGTAGTTGGTATAATAATTGAGTAACTCAACAACATGCACGGTGTAACAACGCAAACAACGAAAATAAATAAAAAAAATCGTGGTTTACTGTTGGAAACAGAACTGACAGTATATTCCTGGTTTGTCTGCAATATATTCAGTCTCTGAACTATCTGGACATAGACTGCATATAACAAATGGGAGCGCGTAAAATGGGCTCGTAGTGCCCGAGACCGTAAAATGAACTATCAGGCATATGAACGATATATCCTGGAAGTGAAATATGTTTGATTGGATCAGTAACATGTAGGTGTAGGAGTTGTCAAAATTTTATATTTTCGCAATTAGTGAAACATTTCCGCATTTTTATTCAACACAAATTTCTTTGCGTCTTACACAGGCGCCCACCACTGATTCTCCACACGAAATCTCTCAAATTCAGTCCACATTCCGGTACATATTACTACAAATCAATTTTAATATTATTCTGCCACATACTCCCAAGTACACATCCGTTATCTTCTCTTCAGGGTTTCAAAAAACGATTTGAAAGTATATTTGGATGGGTTACACAGGTGTCATGTGATCCACCCACTTCCTCCTATTTGTTTTGATCAAACTAATACTGTCAGGTAAAGGTAAAGGTAAAGTTCATCCTAGAACAGACCACGACTGCCCAGAGGGGAAGTAGATGTATAGCTCTACTCTTTCTTTAACATCGACATTAGATGGGGTGGATAGTTAACGCCACGCCCCCGGGAAAGAGACCCAGTACCCATTGTATAGGAGGCTGGGTGGGCTCCGAAGCCGGTCGGGACCGGTGCGGAAATTCTCGCCTCCACCGGGATTCGACCCCCGGACCGTCCAACCCGTAGTGAGTCGCCATACTGACTGAATAGTGTCAGGCAAAGAGTAGAACAATATTAAATGGGATATTATGTAATTTTTTCCACCACCGGATATTTATTTTAGCGCTGTTAATAGTCATGGAGATTTGTGAGCAGTGGCGGACGTTCCGAATGAAAGTGGTGTCTTCATCTTTAGCATTCAGAACATGACCCTGAAGACGAAGACACTATATTTCATGCCACATAGTCACTGTATCCTCTATAAAGACCATTCGATGATGACAGTGAGAATTACCCAAAACAGTTTTCTGTGCGGGTACAGTGCTGATATATTAAACGACACAACAGGTGGCACTGACCTTTACACGTGGCTAAACAACATTCATACATCACAGTAAACTAAACGATTTGCCATCACAACGACCAAATGGTTAATGTTACTTACTGAAGCGTTACTTGCTTGCTCTTATAATTACATCAAAACTATACGTTACATGTGCGGACTAAATGCAGAGGGCTTGAATGTTTAAACAGATGATTTATGACGTCACTACGATGCTAGTGTCTCTCTGTCAGATGATTTTTACGGCAGAGAGAAATTCCTACAATCTGCACGGTTCAAAGTAAAGCAATCCCTATACAGGCCTGCACAGGCCACTAGCTCTCTAGGATGTTGAGGCACTCAGAATATCTAGCAAATCGGCACATGAAGGTAAGAAGGCTGTCAGGCTTACACACTGGACGCCGTAACTCCTAAGGATATACTCATGGCTGAGTCACCGCAGGGCCACGGTGCGGCCGGAAGTTTTAAGTAAATTATATAATCTCAATAAACCCCGTTGGGAATCGAACCCGCGACCTTGCGACTTGTAGCGCAGTTATACAACCAACTGTAATTTCGTACAAACAAAAACTCTTCATGTAAGTTATTAACGATTTCAAAGTTTCAATCACACGTTTAGTCATCCAAAACTATATTAAGTTCCGAGATTAAAATATTGCACTGTGCTTACGTTTTAGAACAAAAGCTGCAAAACAGGAACTAGCCTTACTGTTGGAATATTAGAGATATGAGAAGCTAAGGCAAAGGCCAAGCCCGTTACCAACTGGAGACGGGACTGGGTGACCCCATATTCTTGTTCCTGCCCTTATGTTATTCCAGCTTAAAGACTTTCGAAAATCTCATATGTTTCCTGTGAATACAACACGTGTGCTGATCACCTGCTTTCACACAACACATGGGAAGTTTTATTTACGACAAAGGCAACAAGCCACATCACGATTGCCTATTCTTATTAGCTCAAAAACCTCTCCTGTCAACTTCACCAACGAACAGATTTTCTTTGAAACGGCCGATAGAAACCTGACAGCTTTAACAAGTTGCTTGCTTGCATTTTCCGGGAAACAGATTTCCGAACATAAGTGATTTTTGAGAAGGCTGTGTGGAGAACATTTTCAGGTAAAATAATCTGAAAGCTTGGTATAGTGCGCAGTGTTCAATAGTCTGCTTATTTAATCATCACCACTACCATTGTCATCAAACTCTTCGCCTTATTTCTAATCCCAGCGAATAGGCTCTTAATTTTAATTACCATGTGGAGCTATCCGTACGGCTATGTTTCGTCTACACAACATCTGTGATACAGCGTTATTTAATATGTCGTTTTAGAGCGACAGGAAGATGGCAAGCGTGAGAACAGAGGGTTTTCATGTTCTGAACTATCCACCACATATTATTACAGTAATCAATTCAAATAGGATGGAAAGACAAGATGGGAAGCATGTATGGAAAATGCTTACAGAATTTTGGACAGGAAACTCCAAATAAGATAACTTAGATAATCTAGGTCTATGTGGCAGGCCAATATAAAGAAGCCTCAAAAATAAAAGGAGTGAGATTGTGGAGTAGATATAACTGGCTCGTGACAGATTACGGTGAAAATCTCTTGTAAATGCGGCGATGAACCAATTACTGTCACTTGAGACACGACATGCTGTCATTTGTTCATTAGGTACAACCGTGTCGAGTGAATCTTCTTAATCGATCTTCAGATATCTTCGGATATCTTTTTCATCGATCTTCAGATATCTTCTTCATCGGTCTTCAGATATCCCGAAGCAATGCCGCGAGAAAATAAAACCTTTAACGGCAATGAAATTTAGGAGACCTTAAGTCGGTGGAATTTTATATATATATATATATAATTCGGAGACTATCAGCTTCTAAAGACGGATTCTTATCCACGGAGTTAAGTGGATTAAACGAACATTACCCGTTCAGACTTCCATATCCCGTGAAAGTAATTTGAAAATGCAAATGAATATATGACGCTTAAATGTTTCTACTCAAACGTGTTGACAGTTTAGGTGGTCTCCGTTTTATGGTGTTGACAACCGCCTGAAGCGTCATCGGCCTTGAACTGGTTTATGCTGTTGTCTCATTTAACTTACAGATGAGGAGAGTCATTTCTTTTTGATATCATTTTTCGACCCGTACTTGCTACTGAGATTTGTTAACGTCGACAGAGATAATGAAGAGAGTCAATACTGGATAAATGCAATCGTCACTGTAACTGTCATACTGTAAGACTGTGATTCCCATAGTGTGCTCCGCGGATCCTTTGGGAACCGTGACTTTTTCCCAGGGGATTCGTGGATACATTTCTGTAAAGGCTACTTCTAAGTTTATTTATTTTTTAAATTAAAGGAATAATGTTTTTTTAAAAATATTCGCGGAACTTATTAATTGGCCATATGCTTATTTCGTATGATGGTTAGAATATCCATTTAAGAAACTTTATGTACTCAGGAAGAGATGCGACTCTCAGTTTAATTATGGTCAAATCATTCAGTGCATTGTTACGTACGCCACTGATATGTATTCATAGCTGTCTAAGATCAGTTCTGAGACACTAAACTTTAATTATGGGTACCCATCATCTTGACAATATTTACGTGCACAAGGGTGTGACGATCGGTGGTTAATTTTCGAAGCCAAAAGGGGTCCTCGAGCAAAAGGGTTTGGGAAGCACTGTTGTAACACCTCGAGCGCTTATTAAAATGCAGTCCTACACAACAGGTACAAACGTTTTTAGGTAACTAGTGTCAGCTTTGTTAATCGGCCATCATCAGAAATGCTCCTCGTTCAGAACGTCCAGTGAAATTTATCTTTCTATATACAGGGTTATTCGAAATGATTGTCGGGATTTTAACAACTAGCCACCTGATTCTCCACATGCAACCCCATGTGATTTCTCTCTATGGGGTTACGTCAAGGATCAGGTTTATGTTCCTCCTCTTCCTGCAAGTATCCCGGAACTGAAGGTACGAATCAGAACCGCCATTGAAACCATCACCACTGACATGTTACAAACAGGTTGGAACGAACTCGATTATCGTGTTGATGTTTGTAGAATCACAAAGGGTGCACATATAGAGCACCTGTAAGGTATGTAACAAAAATTGTAGTGTTGTTCTATTAATTAAAAAATATATACATACTCCTATCTCCAGTGTATTGTGTACGACAAGTTGTTAAAACCCCCACATTCATTTCGAATAACCCTGTAGAATTGAGATCTCATGCCTGTACTTACTTCCTCCATGGTGCAGAGTCCTTCTTGAGCAGCTAACTGGTTTGCAGCTAGTCAAGAAATTCCCCGCATTTCACGGAACCCAAAGGTTCATTACCGTACTCACAAGCGTCTGCCGCCTGTCTCTATCCTGGGCCAGCCCAATCCAGTGCATATACCCAAATCCCACCTCCTGGAGATCCATCCTAATATTATCCACCCATCTACGCCTAGGTATCCCCAGTGGTCTCCTTCCCTCCGGTTTCCCCACCAAGACCCTATGCACCACCCTCTC
>Ga0123354_10007433_pt1 | contig 16493 bp, 11 predicted proteins | sample TergutLab28metaG_2_FD_97872 | JGI IMG/M metagenome (GOLD analysis project Ga0123354, IMG submission 97872) | Labiotermes labralis P4 segment gut microbial communities from Petit-Saut dam, French Guiana - Lab288 P4 | ecosystem: Host-associated > Arthropoda: Insects > Digestive system > Gut ...
CCCCAACTGCAAAGTAAGCTTTTGGAGACAAAGTAACTTCTTCCCTACAAAACCCCCCCCCCCCAAATCTTTTATAATCATCCTTCAGCCTTGTGAGATATGAGGTTCTCACAGCAATGCTGCTGTAGTCTTCTGGGATAGTATGCCATGCCAATTTACAGCTGCTCCCAGAAGATGAGAATGTTTATCCTTATGTCTCATTTAGATACTATCACTAACAGCAGATACATCATCATTTAAACCATAAAATATGCTAAAACCAACCTTGCAGCAGCCCTAGAGCAGAACCAGGTCGAGGCACAGGGTCTACGCCAAGAGAAATCTTACGAAGGTTTGTCTCACTGGCACTTGGTCGAGGCAGCATCAGGTTAGAAGTTCGAGGTAACATCCCATCAAGAGAAGTCTGGCGTAATGGTGAGTATGACCTGCACAGTTCACAACAGAAACCAACACAAATTATTGGGATGAATACTCGCTTTAAAGAATATGAAGTGTTGGGACTGGAGAAAGTTACAAAAATGAGCACAGTGGCAATTCTGTCTGATCACTTAACATTTTGTGGCTAAAGGAATCAAGAACAATCAAATGCGGAGGGCATGTATGTAAGTGGTAGTAAGTATTTACAAGATAATATTAAAAGAAATCTAAGAAAATTTATTTTAAGATGGAATATGACTTCCGATAGGGTTAAAGTTTGGTTTTGTTGATGCCATTTTATTTTCAAGTGTACAGCCCCAAACAATGAAGATATAAAAGTAATACATTTATTTTGAACTCATAAATTCAGAGGGCTACAAAATTTATTATGTCCATATTGCACTTAAAACATAAAATGAACTGGGTTCCACATCCACTGTATAACAGAAACAAAGTGCCAGTTCATGACTTCGCATCTCAAAGCATTTCACAAATACAGACTGCAACATGAACATAACCGTTACGTAACCACCATTATGCAAACTGCTACCTACAATTGCACACACATTTCTTTTTGTGGATGACAATTTACCTCTTCTTGCTGGAAGGAAGAGAAACAGCTTCTTGATGTGCTGGAATGGAAGGTAATTTTCTGCGCATTCGCAATGATTTTTGCGAATCTGTTTCACTAAGGGTGTCAGAAGAATCCCCTCCTCCTGCATCACGTGAGCCACGTGGAGTTCCCACAGGTGTTCCCTGCGGTGTCCCTAGCGGAGTACCTGAATGTGGCAGCAGAACTACTTCATTACTCTCAGACAGCCAAAGATCAGGACCAACAACTGAGATGGAATGAAACTGAAAAGAACTCAATCAGTTTCCTCTTCATATTAATGATATTAATTTATTGGAATAAAACATATAAATACTACAAAGAAAAACAGAAAACACTTGTAAGGAAGTTACTTTAGAAGCATACACCAAGAAAATTTCATGTTTCATTTTCACAGTGCAGGACAAAATCCTTGTCCTGTACTTCATTACCTAAACAATCCCCCCAAAAATATGGAAAAAAGTTCACATCATACACACTATATGGGAGCAACAGTAACAAATCAACAACTATGTTGACAAGGAAACTAACAGAAGATTAAATTCAGGGTATTCTAGCTACTATTCAGTTCAAGGAATTCTGTCTCCTCGTCTCTTTATAAACATGTAGAGCTCAGAATACATAAAACTGTTATTTCCTGTTTTTCTGTAGCAGTGTGAAACTTCATGCCCATCACAGAGGGAAGAATATGGATTGAACATGTTTGACAAAGTAGTACCAAGGAAAATATTTGGGCATTAGAGAAAAGGACAAGAGGATGAAGACAACCTAACAAGAAGTTTGGTAATTTCAATTACAATACTAGTCGATGATCTGTGTGAAGACGATCCTGGTCTACTTGAAGGAAATATCCTGCCACGCATGTAAACAGACTAAAGAATACCACATCACAAGGCGACCAAAATTCTAATTTGTACCTATGGCACAGGACTGTCACTGCATGAATGAAGGGAACGAAACTCTTGAGCTTGCACACGTTATTTGTGCCTTATCATACATCATACAAATATAGAAACATGAAACTGTAGCATCACTGGAAACTGAAATGATCATGTATCCATCTGCTAACCACAGGGATGAACATAAAACCTTCAACCTCTACTGCCTAAAGTATAATGAACTATATAGCAAGGCAAAAGCAGCTGTATATATGAGACATAAATATTAAATGTTATCTGTAAAAACTCCAATTAAGTATACACAATCTCTTATTTCAAACAGTACACTTTATCTTAAAATTAATCATATAAATAGAAACCCAGTACAGCTAAAGAATATACAAACATATTTGTAATAGAACTGATTAAGATCTGATAACCAAGTAACTTATACCTGACTTAGGTCTGAAGTTTTGTCTCTGAAAACTGTTTAATTTAAACTTTCATGCATATTCACTATACCTTACAGAAACAGTTTAGCACACATTTTGTTTCCAAAACAAAAAATCCTGTGTGTGTGTGTGTGTGTGTGTGTGTGTTTAGTAAGTAAAGCCCAATGGAGTGTTATATACTTTCATTTGATGCTTGAACACAGACATACAGAACAATACATAATGACCCCTCTATTTCTACACTAAATATCAGAGTGGCTAAACATCCGACCCACAGACTCTCCACCTGTTACAATTCCCATGATCTCTGTGTTTGTGCCCAGCAATATACCTCAGATTCCTTCAGGTGCTGTATTACTGTTATGCATTCCCTGTTGCCTCTACTGTCCAAAAAGTGAACCAGGAGAATGCCCTGTGCATACTAAATATTGTCACCAAGTTCCTTGCAGATTGTTAGGAATGGCTTGCCCATTTATGATTCAGCCCAGTCATGACACCTAGAAACTTCCAGCTGAGTGGGTCACCTTGCTGTTTTGAATGTCTGTGTCAAATTAACAGCTATGGTTGTTACATAATATCAGATGTTACTGACTGGAACATGCTGTGAATAATGAAAAATACAAGTATTTTATCATGTTATGGCATGCATTTCAAAAATAAACATAAAATCAGTTTCAATGCCATTGCACATTCCACATGTTTCAGAATAACAGATAACTTAAACATAATTACCTTTCTTGGGCTCTGCCTAACACTTAAGAAGACTCACATGAATGAAGACAGAACTGAAATAAATTGATAAATAATAAATAAAAAGATAAATAAATAAATAAATAAATATATTACAAAACAAGTAACAAAAGATGAAAACAAAACACAAAGACAAAAATAAACTAAATAATTCATTATGAGTGTATTAACAGTGCGACACTATTCATCAAATCACCTTCGCCTAATGCCAAGGTTTGGAATATGTGGAGCCATACCTCCACTTACCTGTATGTCTTCATGGTACGGTACCTACAACACTTCAGCAAAGCATTTAAATACCATAATCTCCTGTACCCTGTGGCTGTATTCATGAATGTTCCTGTAATAGCGACGCTGACATTTTTAGACAGTATAACATCTAATAATGAAGACTAGAAGAGGAGTTAGACAAGGACGTTGTGTCACCAACTGTATTCACCTTATACAGGGAATGATAAGCAGAATAACTGGAACTGGAATATGTTATGAAATGGAAATGAAAGTGAAAAATACTAAGACAATAAGAATCTCAATGCAACCATTCCCAATACAGATTATGATTGATCAAAAACAACTAGAGGCTGTAGAATATTTCAACTATTTAGGTAGCCTCATAAGAAATGATGCAAGATGTACACATTAAATTAAATCCAGGATTGCTATGGCAAAAGCAGCATTCAGCATGAAGAAAACTCTTTTCATTAGAAAAAAAAAAGGTAAAACAGTCCCATTACAGGCCTGAACAGGCCCAAAGGGTTCCAGGAAGTTAAAGTTCCCAGATTTCATGACAACGGCACAGGATGGTGGTAGGTTGTCAGCCTTATGCACCGGCCGCCTTTACCCCTAGGAAATGCTCCTGGTACTCATTTCTGTCAGAGGCTGAGTCAACCCCAGGACCATAGTGCGATTGGAAGGATTTTATGTCAATGAAAAATCCAATGACACCAGTTGGGATCGAACCAGCAACCTTCCGATTTGTAGCACAGCACCTTAACCACTGTGCTACCGCGGTTCCCTTTCACTAGAAAACTGGACTAAAATTTAAGGTAGAAACTTGTGAAATGCTACACACAGAGAACAGCTTTTTATGGTGCTGAAACCTGGACACTTCAGGAAGTAGATAAGAAAAACCTTTAAGTTTTTTGAATGTGGTGCTGGAAATGGAAGAAGAAGATATGTTGAATGGATTGAGTGAAGAATGTAGAAGTATTACGCTGAGTTACGGAAGAAATGAACATCCAACACACGATAAAACACAGGCAGGCTAACTGAACTGTTCATGTCTTGTGTAGGAACTGTCTTCTAAAACACATTCCTGAAGGAAATACATAAGTGATGGGAAGAAGAAGATGAAGAAGGAAGAAGAATGATGGGGAGAAGAACATAAGACGCTAATGGATGACCTTCTGAAATCGAGATGGTGGAACTGAAAGTGGAAGCATTAGATAACCATATGTTGAGGACTTGGTCTGGACGAAACTACGCACTTGTCACAAGACAGAATACATGATGATCATAACTTTTACCTCTGCAGCCACAAAGGTTACATTCCTGCAAAAACCACAATTGGCAAAACTGAGGACTCAAGAGCCAATGGAATACTGGGAATGTGGGAACTAGCAGCTACTCTATATCAAAACTGGGAAAGCATTATTACACTGCCAGTTTCTGCATTAGACATTAAATAATACCACATTTAATATTGTGTTTAAAAACAATTCAAAATGAAATGTAGAATATGTCACAATAATCACTGCAATGGCAATCTTGCAGCCAGAGGACCAGTAGTGAACAAAGACACTGTCTTCCCCTTACAAATGTGGATCTACTGATGTGTGTACTGACGTACATGAAGCCAAATAATGTAGTTAGCAAAACAGCATACAATTGGAAAAATGTGTGTACGTCAAACACATGAATCACAAAACTACAGTCGGTGAGGAACTGCTTCACACTGAATAAAGTCAGTATTTTTTTTTTTCACCACAGTTTTGCAACAGCTGCTGAATGACTTATAAAGAAGTGGCACACAGTGTGTCAAAATTTGGAGGAATTTTGTTCACTCCTATCTGAAATACAGCAGTGTTTTGGTATGCTGCAGGACCCATGAAGGTAAGGGTTTCTTTGTGGAGCCTGAATGGACCCCCACCCCCACCTCCTAATCCCCTCTGGTTTTTGCAGAAAGAAGTTTCTACCTACACCAGAATTCACATCAACATCCTGCAAACAAACAATCAGTCCTGGCTTTCCTGATACATAAAGCCAAAGCTCTCTGTGACCAGGATTCCCTTATTCAAGAACTGGAATTTCTCACCACCGTTTTCATTGGTAATGGATACAGCCCTCAGCAAATACGAAAAGCCCTTGAACCTGCAACATGAACTGCCAAGACCAACTACAAATCCGCCTCCAACACATTCATGCCTTACACCCAGACAACCTATGACCAACCCAGCAGAATACTGGCAAAACACATCAACAGTGTCACTCTACCACCAAGGAAAATCAACAGCTATCTTCCACTTATCAAGGATGCTTTGGGATTAAGAATGCCGGGTGTATACAGCATCCCATGTGAATGCAGCAAGGTTTATATTGGACAAAGAGGTCGATCTATCCAAATTTGAATCAAAGAGCACAACAGACATTTAAGACTAGCACAGATAAATAAGCAGTAGCAGAACACAGCATCAACCAGGACCATATTATTAAACTACAGGACACAAAACATCTTTCTGCAAAAATCAGATACATGGACCGACTCATCAGGGAAGCCACTGAACCAGAAATGCACCAACACAACATGAGCAGAGAAGATGACCAGACCTTAAGCAATTCCTGGAAACTCCTTCTATACACACTTAAAGAAAGAAGACAGCCACCTGAAACAGAACATTTTGATCTCTACCAACCCATGGCTCTCCTCCCGCGCTGAGACAAAGGGCCATTTCTCCCTCACATACTTACTACAGGCCTCCAATTGGGGTTTGTGTCCTCCACAGGCAGTTTCTGTACTTCGACATGTCCCTTCCCTGTCCCCTCCTTCCAGTTTGCTCAGGATATTTCTCAGTCAAACCTTTTCCTATACAAATACCCCAACAATCTTATCCCAGTTATTCTTCCTGCTTACATCGCCTATGAAAATGGAACAGACAGAGTGTTCCAAAATGTCGGCACACAAAATTCAGATGCCAGGGAATCACCCAAAAGAATGAATACAACATACTTTTCAATTTTTTGTGCTGCATTGCTAAAACAAAATGAGAAATGACTATTATTTGTACTGAAGTCACTACAAATGGATTAAGGAGCAGGAGAAAAGATTAATTAATAAATTCCGTTCTGAAATTCAATCTAAAAAATATGACTGGGAAAGAAACCCAGATGACAAATGTGACTGTGAAAAAGCTGTAAACATTAGGCTAAAATGGGATTAATGCCATGTCTGATGCAGATAAAGCAATATAAATGCAATTTAGATAAGCAAAAAGTTCAAGCCATGAAGACACACAGAGTCATTAACGTACACCCCATGCACGGTCGACCTAGGAACTCTTTGGAGGTAAGATCAACCCTTCAACCCGAAAATCTACTGCATAAGAGGAATCAGAGACTGCACAGCTACTCTTGACATTATCTTGAACAAGAAGTGTAAACTCCAACTGCTGTGTTCAGCATCAATACACTATTAACACACACATAAACCACATAAGAAACAAAATATTTCAGTATGACTGCAGCATCTCTAACGAATAACTCACTGCATGGAACTTGCTGGAGGCCTGATGAAACTGCAATGCCACTGCTCATTACTGGCTGGCTGGTAACAAGATGGCTCCCAAGTGTATGGCGAGACATCATGTGCTGTTGGAGAGGCACATTTTGGCCACACATCACCAAGTGTGGTGACACTGTCTGGCTGTTCACCAGATGTTGAGGCACAACCTGATTGGTTACTATGGACTGGCCAACAGCGGCTTCTTTCCTCTAGAATTAAAAGTATGAAGCATTCTTCACAAAATGAGGTAATCATGTATAACTGGCATACAAAGCAAATAAACTAGTAACAATAGCCATATATTTAGCAGCTAAATGACCTGTCTTTCTATTCATAAATCCAGTCCGTTCTGAAAAAAAAGCAGCACGGTGAAAACAAAAATGGTAAATGATGTCCCTCTTACAGATAAGTCTAGAAAAAATATTTAATTTTACCAGTACAAGGTACAACAGTTCCTTCTACCAAGCATGAATCATGAAATTCTGTTAACTAAATTACATATCTATGGAATTCAAGGAGTATCTGATGATTGGCTCAGGTCCTATTTAACGAACAAAAAAATGACAGTTTAAGTAAAATCACCTAACACAACTTAAAAATTGTTTCTCTGACTGGGGTATAGGGAAACACAGAGTTCCCCAAGGATAAATTCTAGGGCCTCTATTGTTTGTTATATACACACATGACCTTCCTCTGAGAATAAATTCTATGTCAGAAACAACAGCACTTGCTTATGACACAAGCTGCATAATTCCAAGTAGAAATTTCGAAGATTTCTATTCAATGTCAAATTTAGTTCTCTCACATATGATCAAATGATTTGCTGCTAATAAGTTAGTCCTAAATATAAATAAGACAAACATAACGAAATTCATAATAAAGAATTTATCACATTCTACATTATATATTGGTTCTAAAGAAAAGTAGAAAGAAGAGACGTGAATACAAAATTTCTTGGTTTGCAAATTGATAACCACCTACATTGGAAGAATCATATTGAGGAAATAATTCCAAAGTTAATTTGAGCATGTTATACCATTAGGTCAATGGTCCACATCAGTAATATTAACACTCTCAAATCAATTTACTATGCATACGTTCATTCTATTATATATTATGGAATAATTTTTGGGGGGTAACTTTTCCAACAGTGGGAAGATTTTCCCTTTAAAAAGGAAAGTCATCAGAATTATGGCTGATGCACAACCCAAAAGTCTACTTAAACAATTAGAGATTCCACCTGTTCTAAGTCAATATATACTTTCATTAATGAACTTCACTATCAACAATCACAAATATTTTCACACAAATTCAACTATACACAATATCAATACAAGGAATAAAGACCATCTTCATAGAGCATATGCCAACCTATATTGTTTTCAAAAAAGTACATTTTATGTTGACATCATAACTTTGAACAGTTTACTATGTGGTTGGGCAATCCTGAAGAATGAAAAGGCAAAATTTAAAGTGACCTTAAGAAAATACTTACATGCACACTCCTTTTACTTTGTAAATGAACAGTTTAAGTGTAAAGACAATATACTGCACAGTTTTGTAAAATGTTTATAGTCATTTACACTGTGAAATTTGTGTACACATTTGTGTATTTGACTTGTTTCACATCCTACTGTGTAACACACTTTAGGGTCCATGGATGGATATATATACATATGTATGTATGTGTGTGTGTGTGTATATGTGTGTAAGCATTCATGCCTGGCAGACCACCAGACAGAAAATGCACTGAAGATTGAAGTCACACAACATGTGAATATCAACATATACAACAAGGACTGAAAATCTGACTTTCCAGAGCCAAGAGCAATGTAAGATAATGTAGGGGATCCAGAAAGCTAATTAAACTGAAGACATCAGTGATGCTCTCATTATAACTGAGACAAGCTGGCCAGAACGGAGGTAGTTCCATGTCATGAGGTGATGCAACCAGTTGATTAATTGCTTGACTGGCATCTTAGCTTCAATGTAAAACAGGGTATAGTTTGAAAATGGCTAATCAACAATCCCAACAATTCAGAGATCTTACAGGAAATATAATTATTAAGTTCCTGAGGATTAACACAGGTGAAATTTTCCAGCCTAACAGAACCACTTCCAGCAAAACAGGGCAGAAAGGTTTCCTCAAGAAATGAACAACCCCCTCAATGCTGAATCCACAGACACAAAGTTTGTACTTAAGTTCCTCATTCAACAAGTAATTTTAGTTCATGCTTCACAGAAATCAAGCTACATTGCATTATTACAACAGTAAGAGAATCAACAAGAAACAAAATACAACAGCTAGCCTGCGCATCTAAGAACTCACTAAGCAGTCATACTCATGCCTTATGTAGTGTGATAATCAATTAAGATTTAGGGTGTATCCGCACATCTCAGTAGTAAATGCTCAAATTTCATTAGTCTGACAAAGCAAAAAGCAATTCTCTGCTACCAATGTTAATAAAAATCCAACCAGATGCAACAGTATGCAGATATTTATTTACTGCAAAGCCACTCTACATGTTTCGGGTGTCACAGCATCCATCATCAGGAGTACTAAAAACTGTAACCGCAGCCTCTGTTACAGGCCATAATACTGGTGGAGCTACTTCCTTCCAATGTGGCCTGATTGGGACTCTGCTACCAGTGTGACCTCCAGATTCTCTGCTGCATGATACTCAGTATTACCAGTGTGTGAAGTGGGTTACATAGCAAGACAAAATTAACTAAAATGGACACTTACTTAAAAGTCACAGACTGGTAACATAAATAAAACATGTAAACATACACTTTGATGACCACTATAATGTATGCAAAGTTTTCAGGCTTTACAAATAAAACCCACCGTTATGATACAAAACAGAATACAACATGAACACCTGTAATGGTGCATCACTATATGACATAGGCTAAGATTATGACAAAGTACCAACAATAAACAGCAAAATCTCCCACTGAATAAAATGCATGCATGGTATTACCAGCTAAGGTAAAAACCTATAAAATGACTTCTGTGATCAAGAAAAGACAGTGTGCCAGATTAAGAAACCTTCTGCAACCCTCAAAAAGAAGAACACACAGAGATAAACATAACTGACAAGCGTGGAAAAATTTCAGGTTAAGATCCCCAGCAGTGAAAGTTGTTCAGTTCACACACACCTGCTGGTGAATCTGTTGACCTTGGTCAGAAGTGGAGTGGGGTAGAGAGCGTCGTATCTTCTTGAGATGCTGTGCTTGGTGTTGCAGCTGCATATGCTGTTGGTACATCTGTTGCTGTTGTGGGGTCAGATGTTGAGTGAACAATGACTGCTGTCCAGACAGAATACCTAACACAGTTCCCTGCAATGATGATTCACTCAATCAACATTGCATATTTGTGTTACACAGTTGGGTGATGCCTGAATATTTGCTGTCTGCTCAGAACAGCCAAAACACTTCCCTGTAAATATAATTCATTCACCCTGTCTGCTGACTTATGAATACACAAAGCATTCAACACAGATATTGTACATTTACAGACTATGTTGCATTTTGGTTATGCAGTCAGATGCAGTGTGGAATCATTCCCTGCAAATGTGATTCGGCCACTGAAGATGTCCTAATTTTGTTGTGCAACCAGGTGCATTATGAAGAGCAACTGCTGTCGAGGCCGAAGGACCATCACAGTTCCCTGCAATTGTAATGCTCATCAATGAAGTAGAAGATCACATAAACATCAAACACGCCACAATATTTGCCAGAATGACAAGATACCTGGACTGCTTAACCCTTTGGCATTGCAATTTGTATGGCAAGAGACCACCTTCGTATACAACATTCTTTTCACTAGCCATTTAAATTCTTGTGCATGGTGTACAAACACTGTTAATATTTAGAACAAAACAACACTAAGTAATGGAAAAAGTGGGAAATAAGACAGAGATAATTGTGTGTCTTAGAAAATGCAGTATGTATTGTTAGTTCCTGAATGCCCAAAATAAATTTCTAGAAGATGCAAAAATTTCAGTTTGCTCCAATTATATTTTGGTTTGAAGCCTTGGTTTTGCTGAGAGAGGTCACATGTGATGTAGGCTTGCAATGGCTATCCTGACAGCATGCAGTTGTAGCAGTTACAGCTCTCTATCTTTGTCAAGCTCATATGCCTGTCCTTCTCCTCACCAACGAAGCATGCTCAATGCAAGACAGTGCTAACCATATCTGTTGGCAACAAAATGTCTTGTTTTGTAACAAAAAGGAAGGATAAGGATACACTCAGGAGATCCCACAATTAAGAAATAACTGAAGAAGAGATTTCTGATCAAGAAATACAAAATAAATTACATCTAAATATGAATAAAAGGATTTTCCTTAGTTTTTGTATCAGCATAAAGACAGTTTGGGTTTGGTCCACACTCGCCCCAACCTTCCAGCTGTGATGCAAGGAGGTGAGTGTGACACAGTGCAATACCAAGAAAAGATAAACACTGGTTAATTGTAATCTAGCCTTCCTTCAGGTAGTCCAAACACTAAGAGCTCTATGTGAAAAAGCCAGCGACATCATCCAAACCATCTCTGGAGATCATACAGTCTCTCTCATTCAATGGGATTTTCAGTTATTTCCAGGAAGTAAAGTGGCTGGAGCAACAACCATGACAAAAATTCCATTTATTTCAAAGTTAACAAATGAGTTAAGCTATGTTTTAATCTCCTGTATGTTTTCATGGCACTAAGAGCAACCTATGTAAATGGAATGGGATCTGGCTGACTGACTGACACAAAGGACGCTCGAGCCTGGTGGGATTTTAAAAACCATCCTATGCAATCCGGCATGGACTCTAAAGGTTAACGAAGAAAGCTAACAAAAACTCATTTAGATACGGAAGAAACACTAAGCTGGTCATGACCATCAGGAAACATGGCAAAGTAAGTCTTATGACAGATACACTCCTGAATATTCCAAGTTAAGAGAATATGGACTACTCATTGTCTAACCATATACTGTGCCACCTGTACCTTGATGGTCCACATTCAGAGACACCAGGCTATAAGATAAATATACAAAGAATGATCACACACATCCCTCATTATCTGAACACCCTGATGACAATAACAGAGACATGTACAAAACGCTGGCTAATAACTCATGTTCACATGTCCAACTGCACGACAGCACTTCACTGTACAATGTTACTTGACTTACTCTGCACATCCAGAATTAAATGACCAATTATACTGACAATCATAATAGTCCAAGCAAAGGAACATATGATTCACTTTTGTACTTGAGTGCTGTTAAAAACTGACTTATAATTTTACCTGTATACCAGTTTGCTGTTGATGCTGTGGTTGCTGCTGCTGTTGTAGCTGCTGCTGTTGCAACTGCTGCTGTTGTAACTGCTGCTGTTGTAGCTGCTGCTGCTGATGCAACAACTGCTGCTGCTGCTGCTGCTGTTGTTGTTGTTGCTGTTGAAGTTGTGTCTGCTGCTGAAGTTGTAGCTGTTGCTGGAACTGCTGTAAACTTTGGTGGGGATGCTCTTGGTACAGTAAACTTTGCTGTAGCTGCTTATCTGTACCAGGATTCTCATCTGATGGTGATGGATGTGGAGATGTGCCACCCAAGCCTGAAGTAACAGCAGCGCCATATTAAGTCTGATATAAAAATAAACCTCGTACTATTAACCATCCTGAAGTTAAAATATGGGTGTCAGCCCTTAGAAATAGGAGATTTACAATCACTGTTTGCAGTTGATAAATGTAAAAAGCTGTTTTCAAATATATACAGTGACAAAGGTCCGCATGTCTTGGAACTCATGTCCCTCAGTCAACTCACCAAGGGCCTTGCTAAAATCAGCCAACATGCCACTGATTGTGCCAGTGGTTGGCTTGGTGACAGATGCAGTTGCTGATGGCTGCTGCTGCTGAACAGAACAAACTGCATCTAAATGGCCACTTTCCTGTAACAGTTAAATCACCAACAGCACATCATGAGGGTGTTTGTACTCAAATAAAAAGATAAAGATCACTTTCTACATACGGGGGTCATGAACAACATTGCATAGTTGGCAACTCTGCAACATCAAACGATTTAGTATCGTTTGGTAGGGGGTGCCAACTATTGTCATATCTTTGAGTGAGGTATGGCGCCAGGAGCTTGCATCACGTGACTATAAACAAGTGATACAAAATGCCCGACAACGATGTTTCGTTTTGTCAGTGAATTTCTTGTTAAAGAGGAGATTCCCTCTACTGATATTCACCACAGACTTCAGCGTGTGTATGGAGATGTGTGCATGGATGCTAGCAGTGTTAGACAATGGGTAAAGCGTTTTAAAGATGGGAACATGAGCATCCAAGATCAGCATTGTAGCGGTTACCCTTGAACAGTCTCAACTGAACCCAACAAGAAGAGAGTTGATGAAATCATTAAGGAAGACAGACGTGTGACGCTGGACGCAATTGCAACGAAACTTGGAATAGGGCACAATGCAGTTTAGGAGATGATTGGATGCTTAGATTATCGGAAGAAAGGTCATCCTGCAGCACGATAACGCTTGGCCTCACACTGCTCTTTTGACCTTGGAAAAACTGAGAATATGGGGTGGTAAGTTCTCCCTAACCCTCCTTACAGTCCTGATCTGGCACCCTCTGATTACCATTTCTTTGGTTTTGTGAAGAATCATATGCAAGGCCAACATTATGAGACAAACGAGGCACTCCAGACAGTTGTGTGTCAATGTCTTCGGGCAGTTGGAACGGAGTTCTATCGTAAGGGAATATTCAAATTTCCAGAACGGTGGGAAAAAAAGTGTGTACAGAGAAACTGGGATTATGTAGAAAAATAAGCAGATGTCTATGGACTAAGATGATGTACTTGGTTTTTACATAACAATGAATCTTAATTTATAAAAAAATTGTTGCTCATTAATTTTGGTATGACCTACATATTAAACATACATACTTACATCACTCTGAATGGTTACATTCATATTAATATCATTAAGAGTCCTTCAATAGATTACTATAATGGGATTGCAAGTGTTGCACACTGTGTTGAAGAGAACAGACTTTACCAAGACATTCTTTACTTTCAAAACATCATATGAGTTTATGGCAAACAGGTAAATGTAATGTCATTCACATTCAAAAGAAAAGTAGGATCTTCCTTGCACCAATTTTTGTGAAATTAAAAAATGCATTATGTGCATATCTTTAATACAAAATTTCACCCAAATCAGTCTACAAATGTGGAACGTACAAACGCAAATTCACCTACGTCCTGAAGCAAACTGTAGTTGTCACTGTACCGATTCTCACAAAATTCATGATCACCCTATAAACTATTGTGGGCATCTACTGTATCATATTTTATTCAAATCACATGATGAATATAGAAAATACAAGCAAAATTTCCTCTAGATCCCAAAGTTAAGCATGAACACTGCACAAATTTTCATGCAACTCACAGCTGTCAACAACACTACATGGAAATCTCCTACACCCACTTTCACCACAGTCACCAAATATGGGAATCCAATCTATTCCCTTCAGTAGAGTACGAATGACACTGGGTCAATTTTCATGACTCATGTTTACTAACTTTTTTTTTTAAGAACTCCTACATCATACTTCATGCAAATCCAACAAACAGTTTAGCCACTGAGGCTGGCTCCATATTAACACAGTCTCCACATAATACATTCCTTTCTTTCTGTACAGAGTTCTTAAAAATTGTATGACCTGCCATACTGACACCTCTATGTCAAACCACACATAAAAAGGGAACAGTTCATCACATATTTTAATTTTTAAAATTATGCATACTTGCTGGTCACGTGCAGGAACAAACTGCCTCAAAGTCTGGAATCCTCTAAGTCAATGCTTTCAACATACTGAATCTTGCAGTCATCATAATCCCAAACATCACTTTTATCATCACAAACTATCCTAAAAAGTTGAAAGTTGGTGCCATGTGCTTTACACCAGTGTGTTACAACTGCTAACTACTAGCTGATATTCTCAGTTAGCAAGCGGATGACAGTATATATTCAATGGAAGTACAAATCACTAACAGCTTCTTGTTCTTATGTGCCATAATCCTACCCAATGGATACATGTGATCCGTCACAGAGGTGACGTGGCTGTAGCATAAAAATGACAACTAATTTCCACCTGTAACTTCATCTACCCAGACACCTTTAAGGTACAGTACTTCATGAGTAGAGGCACACATGTACACGCGTGCACACATACACACACACACAGCATATTTAGGCACATATGCAAACTGCAAAAAGCAACTATTAGCTTTGTCATGTCTGTCCATCTGTATGTCTGCAAAGACAACTCTGCTGCCACTGGATGGATTTTCATTAAATTTGACATTTGTGCATTTGTTGAAAACCTGCCACAAAAATTTAAGTTTCATTAAAATCTGACATGAACAGCAGGGATTTTACATGAAGACCAACATACATCTTTAATCATATCTCGCTCAGTTCTTCTTAGAATAAGAAATGTTCCAGAAAAAAGCTGCAGGGAAAATAAAAAACACACTTTATGTTAAATCATTTTTTTCTTAAAAATTCTGCCTTTTATGAGGCTATGTGGAAAAATACTGTATAAGGTGGGCAGGCCACAGATGACAATAAGGCACATGTGCATTGCATGCTGGATACCTAAGGCTATGGGCACATATGCAGTACATGTAGTACGTATTACTTTTCAACTGCAACAATGGTTGCAAGAATGCACCGCAATGTTGTGTTACATATACACTGCCCATTTTCTTTATCATATGTAAGATGGGCAAGGGTTTAAAAAGCCATGCAAAGTGAAGATGTGACAATATGACAGAACTGAATACAGTGGCTGAATTGAGAAGATAATAAATGGTAACTATTTACCAGCTGATATTCAATAACAACCCAGAAGACACACACCCTCAAGATATGATTCAAATAAGAGTTAAAAATTTAAATAAAATGGTGTAAGAACAAGAAATGGTAAGCACATTATATCTTCATATGAAGGAAAAAGAATTACTGAATTGGTAATCAAAAACATACTGCATGAAAGAAGAGAAATGGGGCACGTGGATCAATGTGAGATGTAACAGGTTCCTCAGCAGCAAGGGGACAGGGAAGGAGGAGACAAGGTGGGGAAAAATAGGGGATAATAATGAGATGGGAAAGGTGGTGAAGCAGGATAAAGAGGAGGAGGAGGGGTGGTGGTACTGTGATCTACACAGGGCATGCTCCTGTAAGGGGGCATCTGTATACTATGGGCCTGTTTGATGGGGATCCAATCTGCAGATTCTGCGGGATGGAGACTGAAACAGTGCAGCACATTACTTGCTGCTGCGAGGCGTTGGTTCGTCAGCGTTATAATGTCTTTGGGAAGCTGACTGTTGAACCAAAAGACTAAGCACAGCTTCAGTAAGGGACTTTTGCCTCTTCATACGAGGTGCAGGGTTATTGAATCTGTGCCGAATGAAATATTACGGCTGCACAATAAGCCTAAGGCTGCGGTGCACCCACAGCATATGCCGACGGGCCCTCAGAAGAAGAAGAAGAAGAAGAAGAAGAAGAAGAAGAAGAAGAAGAAGAAGAAGAAGAAGAAGAAGAAGA
>Ga0123354_10007434_pt1 | contig 16493 bp, 8 predicted proteins | sample TergutLab28metaG_2_FD_97872 | JGI IMG/M metagenome (GOLD analysis project Ga0123354, IMG submission 97872) | Labiotermes labralis P4 segment gut microbial communities from Petit-Saut dam, French Guiana - Lab288 P4 | ecosystem: Host-associated > Arthropoda: Insects > Digestive system > Gut ...
CAAGCTTCCTTGGTAAGATACTCACTATATATGTTCAACAGAATCTGTAACAAACATCATCCTTCTTGAACTCCTCTACCAAACTTCACAATTCTAGTCTCTCCTTGGTTCAGCTGTACTTCATCACAGATCCACATACAATTTGCTGACCCATCTTCCTTTTGCACCAGTTGATACCAGTTAACTCGTCAGAAGAAGCAAATAATCTGGAACACAGTACACATTTGTAGTGAGTTTTAACAATCAGGACTGATTTAATCATGTCCAACAGCAGGCGGTTTCTCCCATTGGGCCACAATATATTCGCCAAAGAGAAGACATTCTAGTGAAGCATCTGACTCTGTCACAACAAACAAAAACTTATGTAAACTCCATTTCACTCAACTTGACTCTTTGTTATGACCAGCATTATCCAAGTCAATTATTTGAATTCCAGGTGCATATATTTTGATAGGAATGTAGTGATCACATAGGCTCCCTTCATTTACAGCAATCTTTAGGAAGACAGTTACTTCTACAGCACATCTTTGATAGTTTCCCAACAAGATGATGTATTCAAGGAAATAACTGGATGTAAGGACCACCTGCAATAGACATATATTTTTTTTTACACGATTGTCATTCATCAAGCCACCTCCATGAAGCCATGTCAGTTCCATTTTTACATCACTACATAAACACGTTTCATTCTGACACATCATGAGGTCATTTTGCAGACCAGTATCAGAAAGAACTGTGTTTTAAATAACAGAAAGAAAGTGAGATTTCTTTTTTGCTGAAAAACTCACACATAATATTTGGGCATTCAGAATGAACGAGGAAATAAGATGGTCTCTCGTGCAGCTCGATTAACGATTTAGGGCTGGTTCCAATGATAACCACTGTGTCTTGCTATGCCCTAAAAGTTTTATACATGATTCCAACAAAATAAGAGGAATATCTGGCTTTCTACTCTGCCTGTGAACTGGAGAAAATAATGTGAAAATTTTCGCTGAAGTGCCTGAACAATTGCTGGTAAAACAGCAGCATTTGTACTTCACTGTGTGTAAAGTGTGCTGCACAGCTTACACCTACTATGCTACTGTTTATGGGTAACTCTTCTTATTTAATAAGAATATTTTTTTCACATATCCTTTTAATCCACCTCAGCTGTGTTATACTCTGCAGAATTGCCTACTTCTTATGTGAGCAACACGAACACACGATTCTCCAGAGGGACTGTCCAAAAATAAGTTTATGAGTCATATATTCTGAACTATTTATTTCTAGATCTAAAAATACACATTCCATTCTATGACTGCCATATTAATTTTAATTGTAGTCCCCACTAGCATGGAGACATTTGTCATATCATGGAACAAGCTTCTGCATTCCCTGTTGATGGAAGTTTGTGTCCTGCAATTCCAGCCATGCTGTCATGTCATCATGACTTTGAAATTTGCATGATGATCCTCTATAGCAGGAAACAGATGATAGTAGCTTGGTTCCAGATCAGGACCACATGTTGGACATTCCAAGTTAACCCACCAAAAGCACTACAGGAGTTCTCAAGCCAAGCATTATCACACACAGGCAGAACACCTTTCATAATTATCTGTGGAAATTTCTTTTTCACTGTTCCAGTGTGATAATGCATCAGCACTGAATGCTGCTTCTTGGTGGATGAAGTCTACCAACAATACGCTTTTGTAGTCCTCAAAACATGGTGGTTATCACATTGCCAGCAGACTTTACAACCTTGAACTTTGATCATGGGGACCTTCCATGTTTCCATACTTGAACATTTTGTCTCCAGAATATGGTGACAAACATGCCTGATTTTTGTGACAATGCATTCCACAAACCTGTAGCCACAAATAGCATATTGTCGTCACAATGAGACCACAAAATCCTTTGTGGTGGGGCGCCCATCATGCACGTGCTGTGTGGAGTCCTAACCCCTGAACGATCCTAACAACTGGTCTACTTGACTGAAGTTGTATTGCAGTTCACTGACTCTAATTCTTCCGTATTCGAGAACCGTGTTTTCTGCACACCTTCCTGTCTGGTGTACTGGCTGTTGATGATCTGCTGTTACTCTCACATCCTCCACACTGATTCAACACATCATTCCCATGAACTTTTAGCTGGCTGATGAACTTCTGCTGCAGAGACATTCCTTGCATGCAGAAACCAGATTACTGCCTAGACTACTTAGACCACTGTTCCATTCCAGTCACCATGTTTAGCTGACAACCATCACCACATGAGTTGCGAAAGTTTTATTTTGTGCTGACTTGGCCAATTATTATCTCCCCCACTTCTCCTGACTTAAACTGAACACTGCATGGCACAATGAACATTCTACCTCTCAAGTGACCACTACTACTGCCACTACCATTGTCTTTTATGCATGGATATTACTCATTTGAACTACCAGTAAAAACATACTCTCTCTTAGGCACTTTGTAACCAACACTGACTTTTTATACTTAATAATTCAGAACACTGTAACTGAAGAAATACAGCATTAAAAAATCTGACTTGCACAGCTACATGGACAATGCAACTTGATAGAGTGACAATCTGCTCATCACTGCTCACTCTGCCATCCAGCCAAACGTGCACACACTATTAACCCAACAATGCCAGCTGCCAGGAGAGTTGGGATTCTGACCATGGGAAAAAGCTGAAACATCTGGCATCCTGAAGTGTATTTTGTGGGACACTGGGACAGGGACTATCCTGGGAAAATCAGTACAAATGGAATTCCTATGCCATGATGCAACTATCAGTGCATGTCTGGGGAACCCGAGAGGAGGAATGTGCAGCAAAATACCTTCCATACAAAACTATTAAATGACTACCATATTTACCACTATAACACAGTCCCCTACACACCTTGACAGACTAAACTTCCACAATTCACTCTGAGATAACAAACCACCATAAAATTGTGTAAATTATGACTCCAGTCCAGGACGTCATGCTGAATGTGATATACCCAAGCAAATTATTTAATTCCTACAGGTATTAATTTTACACAACTGAAGTAGTCAAAAAATAATGCAGTCTGACAGTATATCATCAAATGGTTTATGCATTTTTGTTTACTTGAGCTCCTTCCCTTTGCAAACCAATAACTGTTCCCTGAGTTTCTTGTTGGTTGTCTTATCTGTAGCAAAGATGGTACCCAGTGTTTATGCACAGAGACAAATCACATTATTGGTAATGTAAATACAGTAATCGATCACTGGTGCAATTTTATCCATACTGTGGTAGCATTCTGTGCTGCATTGAGGTGATATTATGACTGGGAAAAAATTTTTGACCTCTGAAACCAATTACTATAACATGGGGAAGGGAAATCAATGTATCTACTTCAGTACTAACACCATTATCCCCATGTGAAAATGTCACGAGCCCCACAGTACTGGGAGATTTAACCCTTCACAATGCCAACCACAGCACACTGTATGGACATATAATTCCTTGAACACTGCTGACCTTGATCCAACATTTCATCCTGAATGCATTTCATGGTTCTACAATCACAGAACCCCTTCGTCCTGCAAAGTGGTTGGAATTTAAACCCCTGCATCACTGAAGGGTTAAAGTACTGCCATTTTCCCAGACGGTAAGATCAACCACACACAAATTAACAAAGCTCTGGTGCTGGGGGCCATACTTTTCTGGGATGTTATATACAGTGTAAGTTGGTAGGTTGGTAGTTGGTTATCGACATTTCGGGACAACCTGTGGGTTCTTGTCTTGGGGGTCAAGCAGTCCAACATAGCTTTGACTGCTTGATCCTTGCAGTTGAAACTGACATGTTAACCCAAAATGTCAGTAAACAACTACCAGCTTACATCACACATCCCAAAACTGCAAGGGCCTCAACAACTCCAGGGCAGAAGCTGGAAATCTTGCAGGTCTCTAGTGTTACTTCACCCTGTCACTAATATGCATGCACGAGTATTTTTTAACTTTGGTTTCTAAAACTGCAGTCAGTATCAATTTCACATGCTGTCACCCCTTGTAAGTCATTAAACTAATACAAGACAAGTATGTAAGTTTCATACATTGTGTGCAAGTCACTACAAGTTTAAAGTTTTGTGATAAGGGTGTGTTAATAATAGAACACACTGGACTCTTCCCATCATCTCATCTGGTTAAAGACCATGTTTCAGTACCTTACTCCGCCTCTGCCTTCAGATGGAATGATACTTTTACAAGCTAATGTCTGCTTCTGAAATGGTATCTGAAGAAACCAAGACAGTGGAAAACGCCCAGTTAATTTATGCAAAATGGTCACTACTTTCTATAAAATTCATTATTATTAATATTACATTCAAAGTATTTGTTTATGTATGGAGGAAAGGGTTTGTGCTAGGAAGATACAGCAAAAGTCTGAAACATTACTTTTTCCAAGCATAAAATAATATACATGGTAACCGAATGTACTAGCACACTGTTATGAGTTCTTGAATGTTGGTAGTGTAGTGACCCTTCATTTAGACAACAATCGCTGTTTGAAAGCCTAAGTAATGAAGCCATTTGCATGTTTATACCAGATTTTCATGACGGACTTCTGGCTTTCATTTTGGAATATCTGACTCAATTCCATGTAGCTGGTTTCAGTACAGAGTACAGATTAATAAGCTCAGGATCTAAGACATGTATTACAGATTTTCTGTACTCGGAATTTTTCCTGAAACTAGCCAATCTAACTGGCAATTTTACATCAAGTGAACTTACATTCTTACCTGCTTGCATATGTATGCAATAGATAAATTCCAAATCTCAATCAACCCCAAATTAAAGAATATAAATAATCCAAATGAAGATGTTTTAACACTGCCAATATCCGCACTGTTTGGCAATCCTATCTTAAATCAGGTGGCAGAGAGAGTAAAATTTATGATCTTGAGACAGCAGATTACACAGGTAGGAACACAACATAACCAAGAGAATCAAAATGAAACAAGACACAAAGTTTACAACAACTACAATTGAAGTGTTTATTATGAAATACCACTCATTCCCACAAACACAAACTTCCTGCATGGTCAAAATATCATGCTCCCATGTTTCTCACAACTGCTGGCCACTTTGTGAAGTACAAACCTAAAACCTTCTCCTGTCCAGGTTGTCTATGTTCCACAGTAAAATGAACATGAAAACTAGTTACAGTTAATTCCAAAACCTACCTTTTATCACAGTTAAGATGATTACTTTCCTTAGGTTTTAAGTTTTGTTGTACTTATTATATGTGAGCATCAACTATGACCCCTACAGACAATATAGGAGGGGGCTATTACTCAACTTAATAGCAACATTTAGTCTGCTGCTCTTCAGTTATCACACTGTCCCATTATTTCTGCTATCATCAAACATCCATCTTCAGATATATTATGTTCAAACTGGTATATGGTCATGACTTAGAAGTTCAAGCTCAGACGGTTATAAAGAAAATTCAATACATACGTAATTTATTAAGCATACAAAGTCATTTTTGAGATGCAAAGTGTTCATTCCATACATTTGACACAGGATTTCAAACAGAAGAAATGTAATAAGGTCGGTAGGTCCTACAAACCAACTCTCACACATTGTAATTAGTGGTTTAAGACGAATGTTGAAAAATCAGTTGTATGAGTAAGGTTCAAAGGGCAAAGTAGTACTTTTAGTCACGCAGTCATGCCTTTTTAAGGCACTTTAACATGGCATTAAGATTTGAATCTATATACACATATCACAGACTGGAAGTTCGTATCCTGAAAAAACTGACAACCCCATTAAGTGGCATGGCTTGAGTCCCAATGTCACCTGTTCTTCAAAACTGTTATACACCTTACTGCTCAAAGGGATGAACTGGAGAAAAAGTGGTTTAATGGTCAAGCTATTTTGCTGTAATGAGGACATTCCACAAACACTGTGCAGGATATTAAGTGTTCCCATACCAACTAGAAGTGCCCAAAAATACGGGAGTGGTAATTCAAATCAGCACCTAAAACATGTGATAGTTAATAATTTTGTAAGAGACACAGTTTTTGGCGCCGGAATTATTTTTTAAATTTTAGCACACCCTGTATATAAAATGTGAATACAGGAACCAAATACGTTAGAATTGTGAAACAAACTGCATTTTGAAGAGAAAAAAAAACGGAGAGTATATAACACGTTTAAAATATTCAGTACCTATATTTGTTGAATAAATATATAAAATGCAACTTTAGAGGTTAGCGGTGCAGTACGACCACTATAGTTGACATTAGGCGTCAAAAGGTTAAGCACAGCTGTCACATAATGATGGGTACAGTACAGTATTAAAAAATAATTTCAGTTTAACACCTTGTGTTTTGAAATGTAGCACATAACATGGTAGTCTAAATGTAACAAACTGGAAGGTGTGGTGGCAAACAGATACAAAGCTGCTGTAAGAAATGACCCTGAGGGCTGTGGTTTGGAATGCATCACCTGGGTATGTGCTGCAAGTACCTTACCCACATGCAGTGGAACTGCAGGTGCATTCTTCAAGCTCACATATTTGTACGATACTCAGATCTCAGTTATTATATTCATTATGATTTGGATTAACTTTTAATTCCTCTTTAATTCTGTACTCACGAATTAATTTACTGTACCCTCTAAAGGAAAGTTATGGATAAATTGGTCAAGTATTTACATCTTCTTGCATAACAAAAATAAACTGTGCTCTATATTCTAATGCCAGTTACCATCAGCTTATGGCTGGACTTAAGGGCAGGGGATGACAGTATAATCATCAGTATTCTATCAACTAATGTTACTAATGTTCCTAACAATTGAATGATATGTGAGAATGATGGAATCAAATGTTGGGAAAATGATACTTCATAAAAATCCCAATACAAATTCATCTACTACAATTCCACAAGAACTGACCAGATTTTGCAGCCAGACTTGCTTACCCACTCACACACTGGCTTTCAGAAGTGTGTCAAATGCGAGTGCGCCCAAGGTGCTCAGTTCTAGTTCTAATATTGTGTCCCACAGATGCAGCTATGGGACAACTGCAACGGAATAGCACTTTAGTACTGAATTTTAGGGTTGACCATCCAGAGCAAGACTTGGGACATGTTACAGATATACCAGTTCTCTTGGCAATCAGTTATTTTACAGTGATGTAATGTTCAACTGTTACTGATCCATCTACATTCAGAACTACTGTTAAAACCATACAATAAATAGAAAACTCAATATGAAACAGTGTTAGATCCTCACTCTTTGTGCCCCTTTATCACTTTTAATGCCTGAAAGTCACTTCACAATTAAAACAGCAGTTTTTATTGGTTGTTTGTGGAACAAGGGCATGAAGCAGTCAATGTGGAACTACTAAGAAATACCATAACTCATTTATATACACACTTTGTTTGTACATTCTAGCCATGTGCAACATATACATCTATGTCGTGATGCAAACGGCATATTTTAGTTTTTGCAAAATGCACAGAAAACCTTAACTATATAGTGCTTTAAACAGATTTTCCAACCAGTTCACTGATACAGGGAAAAAAATCACTGAACACACTTTCACAGTGGCTTAGCACAAGATGTAGAGTTTATATCAATGTAAATGGCAGATAAACCCCATTTCCAGGTACATACACAGCATATGAACAAAAACAATTCTATGAGGTGATATTGTGTGCAATGCACCTGCCATGGGCACTTCATTTATTTCTGTAGTCACGTCACTTTGGTGTCACTATCTGGGCATACACAGTTTATAATGAATTTTCACCAGAAGCACTGAGCATGAATTTTTCTACTGTCCCCATTACACTACAGCACCTCACAGCTTTCTGCCACTCTATGTTGTAGCTACCTGTAATGCCTTGTCTCCAGAAGTGGACCTGTAACACTGCAGAGTGAAAGGGTGCACGTACATTATGAGCAATCAGTGGCCTTGAGGTCATACCATCAGCTCAGGTAGATTCAGGCTCAAGCACTTGCACACAGAACATCTACTGTGATGACAGCAGTTCACGCTTATGCTTATATGCAGTTATGCATGTGTGTCCAACATAGCATGTATCATCACCATGTTTAACAGCAGTACATAATGGGGTTGCTTTTAAACAGAAAAATACAGCAGTTCATTTGGTGGAGGTTTGTGTGCTATATTCCCACTTTCCAACTGTAATCAAAATCCTCATACTCACAGTGGGTTCCTGACACTTCTAATTTCCATTTCTTGGAAAACACACTGCTTGGTAGGGTGACTTATCATAGCAATGTGTGTACCTAAACATGAGAAGACAACTGAAACTTTATTAAACGTCCTAGTCTTCAGACATATGATGCTGTGTCAATTGGCAAACACTCTGAAGAAACTGGCTGCCTCCATCTGCAGGGCATCCATCACCTTCCTTGGACTACCATAATGATGGGAGCAGCAAATTCCTCCAACATTTAGCTATCACCACAGTTTCATTGCTCAGAAGATTTGAGCAGCCATTAACACTGCCTGAGAACCTCAGATCTCACACTGCAACTGTTCTGTTCACGAGTGCATCATTACAAGTTTTCAGGACAATTTCACCACCTGCACCCATTTACAAACTTTCCATCCTTCAGCACTACTTGTTAAACTGACACAATATCTTTTATTTACCAAGTTTCTTGCACATCAACTGATTTAATTTAACAGCACCTTCATGCCACATAAATGCAATCTTCCACTATACCACCGGCCTTCTTGCTCCCAAATATAAAATCAAGATCTGTGTATGGGGGAATACAGTGAAACCCTCTTCTGACATCTTTGGAAAAACACGACAAATCACAACCCATGAAAAGAGAAAATGTTTCAGAAGGGTAAGCCTGCAAGCATCATTTTGTCAAATTATATAATTAAACTTACATTCACTCTACCAGATCACTGTTTGTTTGTTTTTGGTGCAATAGCTCCCAGTGGGCCAGGGCCTCCTAATTCGCCAGGTTTCTAGATTACACATGACAACACACCACAGTCAGCAGGACCCCTCTGGACGAGTGATCAGCTCGTCGCAGAGACCTCTACCTGACAACAAACACAACACTTGCAACAGATAAACGTCCTTGCCCCTGGTGGGATTCGAACCCACAATCTCCAGCAGATGAGCGGCAGCTGACCTATGTCTCAGACGGCGTGGCCACTGGGAATGGCTTACCAGATCTTTAGTCAATATAAATTCTGCACTTAAATGACCCACTGTCATAATAAAAACCACACTTTTAAATCTCACCTTCTTCAATGCTTTCAAGACATTCTTTAACATAAGACATCTACTTTTACAAGCACAAGTGGTAGGTTAACAAACCATCTGTGCAAGAACTAGTCCATAAATACTTATTGTACCTTTTTACACATTGGCATTTTCCCTTTCTTCACAGCTCAGCTCTTTAACTACAGGCATCAAGCTGATATCAGTGATTACTCTCAAGTGCAACGTTTTAGGTAGCAACCACCAAGTTAACAATTACGGCTTTTCTTGAATGGACAGAGGCTTAGTTTTATGCCAGTTTTTGATGTAGTAGCCATGCTCTTCGCAAGCTGAATAATGAATGCATGACTCTACGGGACGGAAATTGTATACACGTACACAATTGACAATAAATACAAAAGGTATACAAATCCTGCACACAGGACATATAAAAATTCTTGAAATTAAAGTAAAATGGTTACAGTTACAATGTGCTTCATGATACTCATGCTTGTGGTCTTGGATTACATAAATGCCATGAAATGCATGTATAGGAATACATTGCACTGCAAGTGGAATGTGATGTCATGTACAGTGCAATGGTACTGGTCTGAGGGTTACAGGATATATGTTAGTACATGAAGGAACACAACATACTTACTCTAGCCTAACCCCATGGTGAAGTCACATGTTGAGGAATTACAGGCGTGGGTCATGGGGTTGTGGGGGGGGGGGGCTTACCTTTTAACTTCCAGTTGTTTAAAGCACTGCTACATCCATTAGTAAGCTTGTTGAAAAATATCCCAAGGGTTTATGGACTTCATGCCAACTGCTTGCTCAAATTTCTTGCAAACACAATTACTTACTACAGACTCCTTGGCTCTGCAGCCCTCTGAGAGCCTTGCCCTCCTTGATTACAAATGCCCAGCCTTCTGTTCCCATCTCACAAACTTTATCTCCAATATACCCTTCTCCACATCTTCCAGTCATCTCAATCTAGGTCTTCTCCTTGTTCTACTTCCCCCCACTTTACAGTCAGATTTCCTAACTGCCCCTCCCTGATCCATTCTTACCATGTGTCCAATCCACTCCAACCTCTTCTTAAAATATCTGCTAATATGTCTAGATCTGTATATAGCTCCCTCAATTCCTGATTAGTTCTTATTCTCCATATCAATTGCTCTACCGCCAGTCCATATATCCTTCTTAATATTTTTCCTCTCCCATGTATCAGTCTTTTCATATCCATCTCAGTCACAGCCTACGATCTAAAGTGATTACCATATGCAATACTATATGCTGAATGCCTATCATACAGTTGTTTAAAATTCATATACCCACATTATTCGGAAGCTTTATAGCTGTCAAATTAATGCCCACCATAAAAGGTGGTTTAACTCTTGAATAATCTGATCACAAACTTCTAGCATATTTTGTGCTTAAGCAATTATACCAACAGGTACAACAGGAAAGGTATGGGAGGCTACGGTGCAAGGAGAGTTATTTGTGGCATATGCTGACAATATTCAAGAGTCTGCCTCAGTACTGCAATTTCACCATCACAAGCTGACAATGTCACAAACACTGCTGGAAGATATCATCTCATCCTACATTAGGGTTTGTCATCCAACAAATCCAATGTAACTTTGCCAACCCTGACTGTTTAGCTGTGGCTGATCAAAATTTTTCACATTCAGATGACATTATGTGTGAAGATGTGATAAGGAGTCTGAATGCTGGTAACACAAAAACCCAAACATGACAATGCAAAAAAAAAGTCTGTTCATCTCACACCTACAACAAGGTGCCAACAAATACCACTGAAATGTGTTTTTACTGTAATGGACTAGGGCACATTAAGAAAAATGGGTTTTCTTGGTTGGTGGTGCTACCTAAGCCCACTAGGGAGCTGTTATTACAAGCCCAGCTACTGGGAGCAAGGCAGCATAATATTAAAAAAGCAGCAAATATGTCAGTCTTATGAGAAAAGTTGGTACTAAATTATTCTGACATCTTGTGTGGAAAAACTTCTTCATAGTAGCAGCCTGGAGGGGGTTTCACTGTATTTTTATTGACCTCAGAAGTAATGTAAATAAAGACTTACGTGGAATTAATACAAGATGGTGACTCTAGTTATGCAACAATTAAGTGTTAGTGTATTTTAAAACGGAGCAATTTAACAAAACAAGACTATAAAAATAATTCCAGGAAGGTGGTGCACACCAATATCTACAATTAATAACTTCAGGATATTCCACCTTCTGCAGACAGTGGATTTCAAAACACATTCCACAATGCATCAGATCATTGTGTCTCAAGAATTTCTTTTTGCTGTACAGTCCTTCAGATTTTGGTAAAACATGATGGATCCTAAGACCAATATGACCAATAAAATTATATATTAAAACCAAGTGTGATGGAACACATTTAAGTTAACCTAAAATCAAAGGAAAGTCTAACCTATAATATTACAGCACAGCATCCACCAACTGAATTCAATGGTTTCAGCTTAAGTTTACCGCTACAAATTTGGTTTGCAGATCATATTTCAGTCACTGCCTCCAGTCTTTTGGAATCATGACGATACAGTGTGTTTCATGAATACTACTAAGGCAGGGCCAATTCAACGTTACGTACAATTAAAGCAACTTTCTATCTCTTGCAACAATGTATGTATTAAAGTATTCAATCAAATTAGAATCTGTCGTTATAATATTTGTGAAGACCCTTTGTGAAGCCTTTAGTAAATTAGGCTAAGCTGCTAGCCTCTTCTTAATTTCATTCTTATATCTGATAAAGCTACTTTTATTAAGTGCAAAGGTGAGATGTCATGGTCTTTATGCCTGCTTAGTAAGTAATAAAATATTTAAAAGAATTTCATCTGCTTCTCCAAAAGAAAATATAAACAGTAACACTGCTATCAGCAGTGCGGTACACAAGATACAGCATAATTCCAGCACCAAACCAAACAACACACACAGGACTCCACAATGTACCACCAATACAAACATTCACCCAGCCTATGTTATGAGATCATCTATCGACTATCTGTATATCACTATGCCAACACTTTAACCCCCAATTCCTGAAAGAGTGACCTCTATCATTTTTATACAAGAACACTTCTTAATTCTGTTCTAACCCAGTCACTTAGTATTGTTACTCTTTCTTAACACCTAGACAGTCTTATCATGACTCAGTGATAATCTACCATCATTAATCCAAGCAAAACTTCCAAATACATTAACCAAACACTACTCTGAATTGTTGCTTCTAGAGCACATAAGGTACTCTATAAAATGACACAATCTTTTGTGGTTAACAAAAATAAGATACTATGCCTTCACACCTTGCTTCCCATTTCAAATCAGTCTAATAAGGCAGACATATGATGTTTCATTAGTTTTTTTATTATAGGCTGTCTTGTTAAGGCATTGTAGTGCAATTTCTTCTGGGCTCATGATGCCAGATTAGGCAACAAATGAGAACAGCTCATATACCAAATGTGACTCCACGTAATCATGCAGCAGATGGACCCAGTGAGTCTAGAATCAAATGTAAGACAGACCCAGAATGGGCAACATAAGTGAGACTCTCAATCCACATTATCTTGGAAGATAAGGCGGATATAGCCAGGACAACCAACTAATGGTGTAGCACAGAAGGGACATACTGCATCCATGCCATTGGTGCCGTGAGGAATTGCAACATTGGCCCAGTATCTGGAGAGCAAATAGTAATTAATTATTACATTTGAGATAATAAAATACACCTTGGGAAAAACAATAATTTTATGTTTTTTGTACCATGCATTGTGATACAATTATGTACAAGGTGGTTCAAATATGACCGGGACTGATTTGTGTGTAAACAAGCTGCACTGCGCAGCAGCTGTGCGACCTTGAGAGAGTGAAGCCACAACCTCCACCCTCCCTCCTGCTCAGGTTAGAACCTGTTCAGCCCTGTCTGGGAGTTGCTAGAGTGATGAGCAATTATGGTTTTAAAACAAAATCAGCCTCAGTCATATTTGAACCACCTTGTAACATAAACCAACAAATTCATACTTTTCAAATTAATGTTTCTACATGTTGCATACATCATGTGTTCATCATCAGGAAGACCATTTGTACAAGCAGTTTTGTATGGTATGTTTTCCATACATTTATGTAAGCAGTATAGCAGGTGGAAGGATATGCTCGATACAGTATCTAACATATCCTTCCACCTGCTAGACTGCTTACACAAATGTATAGAAAACATACCATACAAAACTGCATGTACAAATGGTCTTCCTGATGATGAACACATGATGTACGCAACATGAAGAAGATGCCAAGAATTGAATCAACACATTAATTTGTAAAGTGTGCATTTGTTGGTTCACGTTACATAAGATGAGTAACAACTTACTTGACAGTTTTCTCTGTGGCCATGTGACCACAAGGGTTGAAAGCAAATGTTGGTGGTCCAGCATCTACATAAAATGCTGGTTCAATTCCCATGCACAATTTTACCACAGGTCCCACCTGCAAAACAAATACCAAAAATAAAGTTTATGGCAGGGAGATACAGAAATAAATTACAGAAGACACAGATAAATGTTCTACAAGGATAAACTTTCAAGTCTTATATTTCCTAACAACAACAACAACAACAACAACGAGGAGGAGGAGGAGAACAAAGGTATCTCCTGCTTAACGTCAGTAATCCGTCCCTGAAAATCAAATTCTCTGCATGGAAACATTAATTGGAAGCTTTTCCCATTATTTTAAATGGGAGAAATTATAATGTGTTATGTCAACCCAAGACCCCAATCAATTTCCTAACACACAACTGAAACACAGTAAAATGCCCATATAAAAGTAACAAACCACTGCTTTTTTATTTTTGTGCAATTCATCCTGCTGAGGTACGTCACATTAAAAACTGATATATGCATGGCTATCAACCACAACAAATTTTCTTAGTCCCGTCAACACATGTTACATGCTCCAGTCATACTGACCGTCTTCAGGCATTAAATACATAATACTTAAAACTCAAAATAAAATGCATATATATATATATATATATACACACACACACACACACACACACACATATATATATAGAATTTGTGGTATTTCATAAATTCTACAAGTCATATTAAATTTTATGTAGAACCTAAAATATGCATATTTTTATATTTTCCATTCGTCATTTTATTTTTTTTGTCTTCTTATTTATGTAAAAGCTGTCAAAAATTTGTTAAAAACCATACTGTAAATTAAGTACTCCGTTGCCAGATGTATTCTGTGCGTAACCGTAAATGCTTTTACAAACAATAAAGGGTTTGTAGTGCGTCATTGTTTGTGGGGTTTGATGCGTACTTTTTAATGCTATGCCTCTGCAGGTGAAGTTAATTCAAAATACTTACACTGGCTTTTCTTGGTATATCCTACTTTTATTAGTATTATTTCAAAATCATCCTTGTTAATTGGGTTTGACCCCTACCTTTTAAGGTTTTGCATTCGTAGGTGAGGTTAACTCAACTATTTACATTGGGTTTTCTTGGTATACACTATTTTTAAAAGTATTCTTTTAAAATCAGTTGAAAATTGCCCCTGTTTTCCTCTACAGTGCTGTTCGCATGTCTGGCACCTATGTGCATAAAATTTAATATGACCTGTACAACTTATGAGATCTCCCAAGTCAAATATAAATGCATTTCATTTTGAGATCTACATATCATGTATGTAATGCCTGAAGACCGTCAGTATGACTTGAAACATGTCGCAAGTGTTGACTGGACTAATAAAATTTGTTGTTATTGATGGCAATATTCGTATCAGTTTTTTCTGTCATGTTTGTAAAATGCTTATTACATCACTTACCAATCACCAAACGATCAATATGGTTATTCACAAACAGCTGTTTGTAAGCAGCAACATACACAGTATTTGAAATTTAATGAAACTTATCCTGCACTGTTCTCTTGAAAATGTTGCAATGAATTTTTCGTACATTAATATGAACTTTTACTACATAAACATTGACCAAAGAACAATCTATCAAGATGTACATTCTATGAAGAATGGATATTAAAAACCAAACGGTGTTCTATCAGGAAAATGTTAACTGGGGAGGTGTCATATGGTGTATGCATGTATTAATATATAAAGCTCATCAATGGGAAAGTAGAATGTGGATAATATAGTAGGTTCAGTCAGAAAATAAGTTTATATTGCACATATACAGAATGTCTAGATGACAAGTATCCAAAAAAGGAAAATTCACATTGAGGAACATGTTCCTTACATGCTTGCCCAGTTTGCACTATTACAAAGGCAAACTCCCACCCTTTATATCCATATTCCACTCATATGCAAACACCAGCTGATGTTTTTGCACAAGCCCAGGCAAAAGAATGTAGTTTTGGGACTACAGATCAAGGATTACTTATTCCATGTGAAAAGCCTCTTGCAAATCCATGGACCTCAGAAGAAGCTGTGATAACATCACAGAAGCCTTCATGCAAAATCTGTGTAATTAAGTCTGTTATGCAGCCTCCCAACTACAAATTCGACATTCAACTGTACACAATGTTCTGCACAAATGCCTCCGTCTGAAAGCTTACAAGATGCAGCTGCCTGAAGTGCTGAAACTAAATGAACAAGACAAAAGCACAAACTTCACTAGAGGCTTGCTGGAGGCAACTGACATCACATGTAATTTCCTTGGCACAGCGTGCTTCACAGCAGAGGCAACCTATCATATCATGTGTGAAATGGAGCGGAACAGTGCCAAATCGAACATGTAAATGCACAAAACGGTGATTGGAACGTTCTACTGGAACTTCATGTGCTTCCCCATTAGCCATTTGGAAATGTCTCCCAACAAGATGGGACACCACCTTTGTACAGCCACAATGTGAGGAATAACTCCACTCACATGATGCCTGGTGGATGGAACAGCAAAGGAGTACAAACTAACTGCTCTCCTATGTCATGTGACCCCATCAGATTTTTTGCTTATAGGGTTATGTGAAGAATGTCTACCAGCTGTAAACTGATGGCCTTCAGCAGCTGAAAGCCCACATAAGGAATAATGTGGCTATGGCAACCCACAGCAAACTTCAAAACATGAGGAGAGACAGCTAATATTGTCTGGATATTTGTTGTGCCACATTGAATCTACAAAGGCAGGTACCAGTCAGGAAAACTTTGGGGGGGGGGGGGGGGTTTGCAAAATAAAAAAATCTCACTATTTTGGTATTGAAAAAGAAAAATAGTAGCGAATGGCAAC
>Ga0123354_10007437_pt1 | contig 16492 bp, 8 predicted proteins | sample TergutLab28metaG_2_FD_97872 | JGI IMG/M metagenome (GOLD analysis project Ga0123354, IMG submission 97872) | Labiotermes labralis P4 segment gut microbial communities from Petit-Saut dam, French Guiana - Lab288 P4 | ecosystem: Host-associated > Arthropoda: Insects > Digestive system > Gut ...
GGGTCAGCCCCACGCCCCGGCCGCCTCTACCCCCGGGAAAGACCCGGTACCCATTTTACTGGAGGCTGGGTGGGCCCCAGGGCCGGTCTGGACGGGCGAAAAATCTCGTCCCCACCGGGATTCGATCCCGGACTGTCCAGCCCGTAGTCAGTCGCTACACCGACTGAACTACCCGGTCCACGTTCTTGCAATTAACCAACATTAATAAGAAATCAAGAAGATGGTTGTTAGATCAGGTCCCGCCGCCTGAGCCACCTGTCGGAGGGACGACACAAGATGCTGCTCCAACTTCGCACATGGACTTTACACAACAACTATAACATCAGCATATCTGAAGCGATAGGGCTTAACATTGCGGTCGAGCGGGTAGCATCCTTGCTTTATATGTGGGTTGTCTCCGGTTCAAATCTCGGTCCGGCAACCGGCTATCCTGAGTGAAGTTTTTTTCGTAGTTGGTCTCGGTCCTTCCAAGCAAATCATTCGACGCAATCTGAGACACTGACGTCATTTCGTGAATTAAATGGAGTTTCAACCAGAACTGAAGCCGTGCTATCCAAATGCATATATTTCTAGTTATACATATCACTATTAATGACATTTATTTTGGGGGGATAACTTATAAATTACGTACAGATTCTGCACATGCCAAATTTGTTGGATGAAGATCTAGCCTCAAATTTTCGCGCTGTCGTCACGCTGCTGCTTACTTGCAAAAGGTATCATATGTAGTGTATAAGTATGTAATGATCTACGTGCCAAGTTTCGTAGAAACTGGCCAGAAACATAAGCAATAAATAAATAAATAAATCTGTTGGCTACGAAAGGTAACGTGTCAAATGGCTGTACCATTTCTAATAACTGCATGATTAATCTTATATACGTATATATCAGGCGAATTGCCGACGACGGTAACGCGTCTACAGAAACCTTCTAGTATTAGGAAGCAACAATACAAGATCCTTTAGATTCTTATCTAATGACACAAACAAACTTTCAACTTTCTGCTACACAAAAATAGCACTCCAAAGTTACGAACTAATTACTTTCCTTCTCCTCCAACACGCCTCTTTAAAGTGCTCAGTATTATTTCTATGGAGACAGTAATTACATGTCGCAACTACATAATAATTCTACTCGCTCCACTTTGGATTAAACTTTTCACAAGGCTACTTACTGACTTAAATAAACATATCGCAGGCATATAACACAACAACGTTAAACAAAATATTTTCTTCGGAAAGCCAGAACTACGAACTTCACTACCGCGTCTAACTTCTAAACGAATGATACCAGCATAACGGAAAAAGCTACTTAACATTAAAAAAGAGTTGTGTAAAAAATGCACCAAGGGTTGGAATCAGTTGGATCCAACAGTCGAATACAATTTCGCTGCTGAAACACATGCTAACAAAAGATTCGTAGCGAGCGGTATATATTAATATCTAGCATTAGGTTTACGTAGATGCTGTAGGCCTACAGCCTGAGCTACTGACAGCGCCGTCAAATAAACTACACACAAATACAGCACAGATTTACACGTCTGCGGAAAACCGACCCGAATTCGTATTTGATAAAGCAACACAATTATACGTTCGAGCCAAGCTGTCGGGCAGTCAACTTTTGCAGACATAAGAGTATTGAAAAATCCCCGCAGTTTTACCAGATACTACGTACGAAGACTGACAACACAACAGTCACTATCTGCATGTCTGATGCACTATATTCACTAATAAATGTCATAATTCTAGCTATCCACGAGGAAACTTCTCGCTGCAATTAAAATAAATGACGAACCTGCAAAACGTTTCGGTACAAGCACGTTCGGCGCAGTACCTGGATATCAATTACAAGTGAAGATTTCGCAGGAGCAGTCGAGCAATGTCAGCAATGTACCTGCTTTGTGAACGCAAAGACAGGTAAAGACCAGTATTAAGAATTGCGTTAAAATGTTAGAACACAGAACTTGTAAACCGGGGTGTATGTAAATGAGGTGACAACACATGCCGCCGAAACATCTATTATGTAATGAACAGGTGACGAGCACGTAAAATTTGTACTTTCAAAATGCACGACAAAGAATTCACTACACGCAATCAATTCTTTACACAATCATTGCATTAAACAACACAGTTCATAAGTCATTACACATCGTTTCACGTCTACTAGATTAGGCTTACACGACGGTCAGTTCTACATCTTTCACAGTTACGCTTGCAAGTCAGTAACCCGAATAGCAATTATAAACGTCCGTCACATAAAACGCAGATACCTAGTTATCACCACAATTAGCGGCATGTTCAATCCATAAAATCCGACACGGAAATCAATTTGTCGGCAGTCATTATTGTCATTTCTGGGCACAGAAACCGAACATTGGCCTACATGTTGAAGTACTCAATGCATTCTTACCCCTATCTTATCCTGGACACATATTAATTCAATAATTATGAAAATCATAATACTGAGCCTACCTTAAACACTGTAAATCCCATTTCATTAAAATAAGCGGTAGAACATGGACACTTTAATGCACACTCCCCAGTCTTCGAATCGTTCCAGTTTCAGCTGTAGTGCAAGATACTACCGATAGAGGGTATATTGATGTGACAATTGCCGATCAATGGGCGGGCGTGACATGGAGACACAAAGAATGGAGAGGAAATATGTTTCAGGATTAAAAGGTCCAAGCGCTTAATATACATTCAGACTATGTATCCCGGGCATTCCAAAAGTCGTATATATTTTCGTTTGGCATAAATTGGCTGCTTTTGTACCCAGTATTTCGAGGTGGGACTTGTGTTGTACTCTTACTTCTTCTTCTGTTTTTTTTTTTAATTTTTGCTAATCCTGATTCATTGCCCATGGCTTACACATTCTGCAAGAACGGCTTGCCTGATTCCCTTTACAGGTTAATACAACCTCTACAACTACTGTTAATGCCGTTTGTACTCATGCAGGATACTGTTAGGGCTAATCATCATCAGCCACTTCGAAATACACTTTTCTATAGCACACAGTGTAAAATAGTACTAAGTCCTCCTTTAAGCACCACCTCATGAAGATTGAATGCGAGTGAAAGAGAAGTTCCATAATGTTTTGAGATTATGTATAAATGACAGCCCCCATTCACTAGTTTTGCTGAGATATATATGCATATCTTCCCACATAGTCTTATATAGTGAGTTAAAAACAGTAAATTTGTACCTGTGCACCCCTTGAAGGCACTTGGGGAGTGGAGGTATAGCTCCAGTAATTCCTAAAATGACTAGAGGGATGTAATTATCATGCCTCAACCCCTTTAACTCTGGGGAAAGTGCCCCAGTACCCACTGACTGACAGGCTGGGTGGGACCCAAAGCTGGTGTGGATGCTTCAGAGATAAGCAGCCTTGTGGCTCTGCCACACAATTCCTCAGTTATCGAGCCTGCAGACTATTCAGTGTACTGACTACCATATTTACACTGCATGGGAAGAGCTTAATGAAGTTTTATTATCATACACTGCATGCTTAAAAAATTCACATTTTTTAGTACTTGCCTGACACCCTTAAAATTGATGTGTAGTGTGAACTTCAGTATGACGATATTGTTGGGCCATTGTATTTTGCAGAACACACTATTAAAGAAAATCTTTAAATTGACTAATTACAATTCTTTGTTTTCCTACAAACTGAAGAGAACAATACACTCTTAACTGTTTTCCAACAGAATGGCATCCATTCCCCATGTCAATTATAAGGCTACATGTGCTCTGAATGTTATGTTTCCTGGGCTGATGGGTTGGGTAGGCCAACAACCTGGCTTGTAAGAAGTAAGAGACTTACAACATTGGACTTTTTAATATGGAGTATGTGACAAACACTGTACATGTAGAGACAATGCATGGTATCCATCACCTGAGAGAGAAAATTTATGGTGCAGCAGCAGCCACAATTACTCTGGACACACCTAATCATACTTGGGAGAAAAAATAAACATTGCATGGATGTCTGCAAGGCTACATATGCTGCTCACATTGAGACATTAAAAATGTCAAAAAAATTATGAAGGATTTCTCCACATTTTTGAAGACAGCAGAGCCTTTTGTTTCATATTTTGTCACTGTTATGTAAGTATTGTGGTAATAGCAAAATCTTAAATTTTAATTACAGTTGGGGAATGTTCACGGTGTGTGACAAAAACAAATAAACACACAAAAAGGGTGAAATACCTGCATACATACTAAGCCTTCCTGAAAAATTGTGGATTTATCAACTCTGAAAACAACCACCCTGCCCCAATAAAGATGAAATGGAACACCAGAGTCTTGAAGAAGTGATCCTCCTGATTTGCTTCATTCATGATCAATTCATATCCTGGCCAAGACAATGGCTGTCCTTACTGAAGGACCATAGTTTTCGTAAGTCACTCCAAGCAAATGGTGGGGTAGTACCTTACATGAGGCCACACCCTTTTCAATATTGTATATAATATCATGCAATCACGTGATGTTACACAGTCTGTTTTAATGACAGAACTGTTAAAAAAATTATGACTGCAAGTTCTGTAACAAAAACAGCATCACTCTTGCAAGGTGTATGGGTATTCCATATTCATAATGTGCATGAGGAAATAGTGTACAATACACAGGATACGAGACGTAAATGCCATCTGTGTGATAGGTGTTTATCATCTGTTGCCCCATTAAATTAGAAAACTGGTCACACAAGAAGTCACAACTAGCTTATCATGACTGCGTTTAAGAATACTATGTATGTATTTATAAATAGTGTTACATCAGTGACAGTAGGTAAAATATTGATGGCAGGAGTAGTTTGATCTAGACAGTACAAATGCTAACTGCTTGAGGTCACTGCAACATGATACATAATACTGTGAAATGAAACACCTGAGATGTAGAACATGTAATCCCTATTACATATATTCAGCCAAAGAAAGCTTCAAAAGAAAAGAAGGAGCAAGGTAATACAATTTCACAGTAGAGCTTCATCAAAGAAACATCAAAATAATTTATAGATCTTAAAGACTCAGGAGCCAAGGTTTGACAGAAGTCAACCCTGCATTGTAGCACATAGTAGACCAACAGAAGCTGTGTTAAATTACATGTGGTGAAATGTTCATTCAGTCTTGTTTGTGTATGTTACATGCTATACATTACAGTTAACAAATGCAGAAAATGACATGATAAGGAACTCACCGTACAGAAAAAAAAAGGGGGGGGGGGAAATTCCCCCACTGTTAAGGTCTTACTATTTTGATGACCAATATTCAATACTTAAATGTTCTGGATTTATTATAAAATTATATAGACATTAAAACCAAATGTTATGTTTGTAATAATGCAAGGCAGTTTGTAATTGATCATACCAATAACCAATATTAGAGAATAAAAGTCCAAGGCAATCTGCTTTCACCATAAAACAGTGCAAATGCAAACACAGTGTTACACTGTCAGTTTGAGTTTCATGAAAATAAAATCTTAATCACAAAAACAAACCAACAAAATGTACACCTACAGCCACACATACATGAGACGTTTCTCCAGGTAAACCACAGAAATTTAAAAACTCAATAATAAAAAGTGGTTGTGCCACACCTCACACAGTTAGTCACCAACTGATCACTGTATAGGCCCAGATACAATTCTAGGGTGGTCCATGTGGGATTTCAAAGTACTTCAGTCTTCTACACTCAGTTACCATTCAACCAATGCTCCATATTCATATTCATTCGTCTTCCATCAACACTGGATAAATCCAGAAACTGTCATTAAATATACCATACAAGAAACTGAAAACAAATCCTCCTAAAATCAGAACTTCCTAACACACCCTTAAAAAGCTTCACATATCTGTGATGTGAATTATTGCTTGTGTATGTTTATGCAGTCATTTCAGGCAGGAAAATTACGACCTTAAAACATACTAAGGGAGTACCACAGCCTCATTCACATGTTATTAAAAGAGAAGCAAACTTCATTTTCACTTCTCATTCTAAGAATCAAAAGCTGGAACCCTGAGAGAAACGTTTTCTTTCACTTTAATGGTGTTCCGGCTTTTTAATTTAAATGTGTAACTGTGTAATGAATAATGATATTGATGTACTATTTATGCACTCAATGTTATGATCGTATGTTTCAAGTAAATCTTTGAATATGCTCCACTAACAATCTAAGTTGTGTACTTCATTATACACACCCAGATGACAGGTATACATTTACACATGGAATTCACAATTCATAACACTATTTTACAAATGTGAGAGACATATATGAGTGTGAACAAATGATAAATTTCCTGGAACAGTTATGGTAGCATTGAACTTGAACTTCTATGGGGAATTACAACTGTGATTTAAGGCAAAAATAACAGTTGTTTATATGACATACCAACAGCTTCCTTGTTACTCCAAGACCTATATGACTTCAGGTTCATCTCATTACATCTGCACAGTTCAGTAAGAAATATTAAATTTCTTAAACTATTTTTCATTCCCCATAAAGAAACCCTATTCAACATGTAATTAATTTTGTAATTAAAAATTCAATGTAATAACAATTTAAATGTAGTGAAAAGAAATGTGGGTTCCTTTGGTGCACATTTTTGATAAGTAAATAAATAAAATTTTTCACATATCTGCATAATAAGAACTTTTAAAACACAGAACTCTAGTGAATTATTATATTCTTAGTATTACATCATGCATGACCATTTCTTGTCATTTAAAGTAAAATGAAAAGATTGGTTCATCATGGCATAAAAAATCAAAGAACATAAACAAGAACTATGTAATATTCACAATATCTCAAAACTAACAGAAATAATTACAGTTTTTAAAAGAATATCAATTTAGTTGGTGTTGATATTACATAAGAGAACATGATTAAATAAATCTTATAATAAAGCTGTAACACATATAGCCAAATTAAGTTTTGTTACTTGTTTTCTGGAGATGGTGAATTTGTGTCAAAATGCACAGTGGAAAAATTATGCTGATTTCAGATTGTGAGTATAGACATACAGCTTTACAGCAGTGAAGGCTATTAACCTTTACCATACCGAGAGACAATAGCTGGCCTCTGTGTGTTTGGTTGGTAGCAATTGAAATGTCCATGCTGTCAGTAAAACTCAGGCTATCAAGAGATACAATTGGCATTTAAATCTATCTCTTAAAGGTTAATGCACACAACTATAAATTCTCTGAGAGAAAAATTTTTTGAAATAGAGACACTATGAGGCAAGAGCTGAATCAGTAATATGACTGACACAAGGGTTCAGTTCCCAGCCCACCTAACCCATTCAGTGAAAACTGGAGGCTATTTGCTTGGGAGGACAGCACTGGTTCAGAATGCACAGAACTTTATACTTCCTCTCCATGTCTCTGTGGTGCTGTGCTTAAGCATTCAGGCTTCTACAACATTTTAATTCAGTTAAAATGGCTGACGACATGATTTAATGACATATTTTTGTGGTTGAGGTAATAAAAATTTGAATTCCATGATACAAGGACTTAAACAAATTTAAAACCTTCTTCTTCTTGCCGCCACAGTCCAATGTGAACCTTCGTCTCCTTAGTGGACTTCTCCCAGTTAATTCTCTTTTTTGAACTTTCTTTGTAATTTGTAATCTTGCATTTATTAATATCTGTTTGTACACAGTTCCACCATCTGTTTTTTGGTCATCCTCTTAGCTGACATTCCTGAGGATTGTTGTTAATATTTAATTTACTTTTCTTTTACTATCCATTTTATTAAGACGACCAATCCAATTCAACTGACTTATTCTGATAAATGAAAGTATATATAATCTCCAAGCAGCTGCATTAATTCTTTATTATATTGCTTTCTCCAATTTGAATGTACTTTAATTCCCCCAAAACATTATTCTTAAAACTTTTCTTTCAAAAGCAGCCAGCCATTTAGCATACCTTTATTCAATGTACAAGATTCTGCTCTGTATGTTGCCACTGGTCATATAAATTTTTTTCTGCTCTGAGACTGATTGACTCTTTTGTAGAGGAAGAAGTGCATCACATGCTCTACTTGCATTTGTAATTCTATTTTCAGTCTCTGGTAATTCATTTTTATTTGTCAGAAATGTACCAAGATTTGTATAGTCTTTCACTATTTCAAAATTATATGTACCAAGTTTTACTTATCCAGTTTCATTGTAAGGCTTTTGTGATACTACCATAAATGTTGTCTTTATTCATTTGTTTCTAATTCCATTCTATTTGTTTGTTCAACCAGTAATGTAAATAATTCTTTAATATCTTGTAATCTTCTTCCCATAACAAAAACATCATCAGTATATGCCATAATTTGACTATATTTCTCAAATATGGTTTGCCATGTTTACACTTTGCCGATCCCAGTGGTTGTGCTGTCTAAGGCGTGGGTCTGTGGCTGCTCGCTTGCTGGGATTGTTGGTTCGAATCCTGCCAGGGGCACAGATGTCTGTCTCTTGCGAGTGTTGTGTATCTACCTGAGTGTGATAATGAATCCTCGATAACGAGAAGGCCTTGGCCCCCTAGGGCTGTTGCGCCATAGTAAAAAAAAGTTTATATTTCAGATCTTCTAATTGCAATTTCCATCACTACATTAAACAGTAAAGGAGCAATTGCATCTCCTTGTCTCAAACCTTTGTTAACTTTAAATTCAGGGGACAAATGTTTACCAATTTTAACCTCAGCACATATTTCATTATTTAAAATTCTGCACAATTTAACTAATTTTTTGGAAAACCTAGTTTATGCATTTCACTCCATATCTGCATTCTCCTATAGTGTCATATGTTCATTTGTTACTTGAAAATCAATAAATAGATGATGTACATCTATATTCTGTTCCCATTGTTTTTCCAATATTTGTCTCAGTAAAAATTTGATCAACAGTTCATCTTACCCATTGAAAGCCTCCTAGGTGTTCTATTATTTCCTCAGCATAAGGTAGTACTTTTACATACAAAATATTTGCCAAAATTTTATATGTTGTACAAAGCAATGTGACTGCTCTATAATTACCACATATCACATCCCATTTTTTATGAATTGGACAAATTATGCCATACTTCCACTCATATGGTATGGTCTCTTCCTCCCTTTTTAATCATTTTGACTGGGATTTGATCATACCCAGTTGCTTTTCCATTTTTCAGTTTACTTATTGCCATCTCTGTGTCCACATCATTTGGTGGTTCAACATATGTTCTGCAGCTTGTACACACATTGCCCACTCTCCTCACTATCATTGTCTGTTCCATCTTCCAGTTCAAAGTGCTTCTCATAATATCCATACCACCTTTATAGGACTTCCTCTTTGTTGCTTACTATATTTCCTTCCTTATCTCTAATCAGTACAGGCATGTCTCTTTTCATGCAATTTATTTTTGTGCGATTTTGCTTTAACACAACTTGAAAATTTACACCACGTTTCAAATGTATGTGATCATGTTCAGTTTTCATGTAATTTGGCACAATAATTTTCAGTTCAACATGATGTGGTATACACGATCCGTGGTCGCTCATGTCTTGTGTTGGAGGCTAGTGAAAAGTGACGTCACACTCACACCATCAGTCACGCATATGGATTGATTACGTTAGTGATATAATCATGTAGCCCATGTAGTTTCCTCTTCTACAGCATTGGCTTTTCTTACCAAAGTGATGGAGAAATATAAATCTACATCAGCTAGTGCAAACCAAGTGAAAAATTGGTGAAAGACAATCAGTATTGAAGAGAAATTAGACCTCAAAGGCCGACTTGAAAACGGTGAATGAATTGTTGACATATGAGCATCATGTTGGATTCACTCATCATAGTGTACATACAATACGTGATAACGATGATAGAATTACAGAAAGTGCTAAGTCAGGACTTAAAGTGTTTGTGTAGCAAGTCTACCATAGTCCTATTGGAATGAACCATTCCAAAAACCATGCTTGTGAGTCTCTTACATTTTTATAGCATTAGAAATAAATAAATAAATTGCACAGAAACATGGCCAGGGTGTGGCATTGACCACCCACCTCCATCTAGCGCTGAGGTTAAAGAAAGTGTAAAGCTATACCTCTACTACCCGTCTGGGCCTTCGTGGCCTGTTCTAGGGTGAACTTTGTATAGAAACATATGTATACTGTATATACAGTAAATGTATACTCTACAGGTCCATATAGCCATTACTGGTATAGTCATACACTGCATAGGATTAGGTTGTCAATCCTGTAACCCCAGGAAATACACTGTTTTAAATGAAAATTTTGTGTTCGATTTGCACAACATTTTTCAGGATTGTATCCCTGGCATAAAACGAGACCTGCCTCTTATGTTTGTGGTTTGAATCACTTTCTTATATTATTCACTTCTTGATAAAATTTCTTTGTTTCATTGTTACTACAAGCAATTTCCAAATACTCCAACTTTGATTTAAATAATAATCTCTTTCTTTGTCTAAATATTTTTATTGCTTCTCTTTTATCTTTATATTCTCATTCATTTTGTCTGGTATTTCTGTTAGTCATTTTTGTTGTCAGCTCTCTTTTTATTGTCTAATATTATTTGACATTCTTCATCCAACCATTTCTTTGTAGTGTTTCTTCTTTTCCTATTATTTGTCCAGCTGCTTCATTTATTCCTATTTTTGGTTTTGTTCCATATTTCATTTATATCTTCCACTTTGTCTAATTATAACAGCTACTAGAGAAATGAAGTGCTGTGTGTACTGGGTATGTACACATCTATAATTCTTTTGAGATTTTAGGTACATATGATGGTGAATATTATGATAACAGTCTCCTGGCATATGATACCACTGAATATGGTAGACAGGTACCACTGACATGTAAAGCTGTCCGGTTTGGCAGATAGGTACCCGTGGCATGTAATGCCATGTAGTATGTTAGACAGGTACCCTGAGATGTACCACTGTGCAGTTGGTAAGACAGGTACCATTAGCATGTGATGCCATGCAGTATGGTACACAGGTACCACTGCGATGTGACACTGTGCAGTTTGATAGACAGGTACCAGTGGCATGTGATGCCACGTAATATGGTAGGCAGGTACCATGGACATGAGAAACTGTGCAGTGTGGTAGATAGGTACCACCGGTATGTGATGTTCTGCAGTTTGATAGATACATACTAGATGTACCTATCTACCAAAATGCACTGCAGCACATCATAAAAGACCTGATTTGGCATACAACTTTGCTGCCTTTAAAACTGTTTTGGTTGTAATAGATATATCGCAAGGCTCTGTGTCACTGAGAAGCAACAATCATCTTGAATTTTGGGTATCTAACACATTCGATACTACAAGAAACTAAATACTACAATGATAATTATCAGAGACACAATATTGCTTACTGTGTGAACTGGAGAGGACTTCTTCTTATGTGAAGGAGTGGAATAAAAATTCAGTAAAATTTTGTAAAAGCGAATTACTTATCCTTGACACCGGGAAAAGAAACAGGAGAATGAAACAAAATTTAAAAAGTATCAGTAATATTGAAAGTGAAGTTGGCTGCATCTTGTGGAACTTCCAGAAACTCTCAATCTGTCCTACACACCGCTCACTTTCTTGATACACACTGATGTCTCAGCACTATTCACACTTTATATACAACAGACCCTGGCTTCACTTAGGCCTTCAAAAGGATAATTATCACTCACCACATGTCACTCATTCACCGTGTGAAAATGATGCATAGTCTCATTATGCAGCAATGCATAAAAAAGTTACAAATTCTCTTAACACTCTTAACTTGCTGTATGAGACACTCCACATTCTATCGGAGTCACTGCTATTGATTTCACACTGCACAGTTTGTCTATAAAACAAAACAAACCATATGTTATGCAGTCCTTCCATAAAAAGTTTTAGCAAAGCTGATTGCTTAAGTTTTTCCCTCATTAAAACAATGACACAGTGTTGCCAACCACAATTCATGTTCACTGCATGGTGGCACTGTGAGCAAGAGAGCTGCTGCTTGCGCTGATTGCAGCGGAGCTTCCAAGAGTAGAACCCAGATCTTGGTAGCTGAACTGCTGGAAGTATGGTTGTTCCAACTCTTCTGCAATACTATTAAGAGGCCCAGGGTTCTCTGGAGGTGTCAGTTCCACAGATTCACCCGTAAATTCTGAGTCAAAGTACCGTGTGTCTGTGTCTGATGTCACCTGAGGCTTGAATGGTGGTGGGATCTGAAAACAGTCAGGTGTGATCACAAATGTGTGAATTACATATCCATTAAATATAAATTGTGGTACTCGGTACAGTTCACTTCAAGTATATCATAAGCACAAAATAACTTAGATTACAATTATTTTCTTTACTATTACAAAACAAATTCAGTTTAACATAGTGTTCATTAGAAGATCACAAATCCCAAATTTTGAAAGGCAACAATTTGGGGGTTGGGGTAGGGAGGGAAACACTACAATACAGGACTGTATTACATCAGTTATATGTAAGACATGAAACAGAGTGCAACCTAGATATAATAAAACTCACAAAATTACAGAAAATCTCATTTTAACAAATACTTGCCTCTCCTTACTAACAAGTGTCCCTGTCTCAAAAAAACAGAAGTGGACAGACTGACAGCTATATTGGCATACATTTACTGTGGTACGACTGTTGTGATTTGAGGTTGTTATAGCATTAATTATCCAGTCTGCTGGGGTATGACAACATACAGTTGGTAGACAGGCACCAGCATTGCAGTGAAATCTGCTACCATCATCTTCATTTTTCTACACTGAAGATACAGGTAGCAAGTTCCTCTGAAATGTTGGTGCCTACCTACCAAGCTACATGTCATCACGTTCCACAAGACCAACTACTTGCTGAATCAATCACAGTTAAATGTACGCACTGGCTATAACACAAAAGGATTTTACTACAAAAAGGCATCACTAACACAGAAACCAGATACTAGGTACCAGTAGTAATACATTCTTCAATGATTACACATGATAAATAACACATCAATTATGAACAAATTATAACCTTCTTTTGCTGCAAGTCAGTCCAGTTAATGGAACTGAAGAAGGGGTGTGCCATAATTTCTTTTGCATCATCTGGTCCACCTCCAAGTCTTTTGTTAGGATCCTTAACCAGCAGACCCCCCAGCATGTCCTTGGCTTCATTTGAGATTGTGCGTGGAAATTTCACCTGTAACAAAGCAACAACATACCAAAACCTCTGAACCAATATTAATGTTTTAAGAACACATATAAAAAATCCAGCTGCCAGCCACATATCTAAAACACCATTTTCTCAGATGATAAATGGTTACCCCTGATTTCAGATGTGTCTGTCAAGACTGAAGACTAGCAAAGAAAGTAAATTTCACTCTAGAACAAGCCATGAAGGCCCAGAAGTGGAGTGGAGGTATAGTTCTACTCTTTCTTTAACCTCGGCGCTACATGGTGGTTGGTGGTCAACACCACGACCGGCCACTTTACCCCTGGGAAAGACCCGGTACCCACTGCATAGGAGGCTGGGTGGGCCTCAGAGCCAGTCTGGACAGGTGCAGAATATCTCTCCCCCATTGGGATTCGATCCCTGGACCATCCAGCCTGTAGTGAGTCACTATGCCAACTATGCTATACTGGCTAAGATTAAAGACCAGGAGGATTTATAATCCTGAATCCCAGATGATACAGGTTAATGACATTTTCAAATGTGATGTGGTAAACAGAAGGACATGCTGCTGAACAATCTGGAAGGATGAAAAGAAAGGAGTTCATAGACAGGCAGGCCCATGCGACCCACGATGGATGTGTTACTAGGAGAAGAATGTTACACACACATGAAGACAGGCATAACATACGCCAAGCAACACACAAACTGTAACACAAAAGTGATGAGACCCATGATTTTCATGACAGTAACAGTTTAGACTACAGTCTGCTGCTCCACATTTTGGGACAACACTGCAGATGACGGCAATCTTCTAGCCTTTGTATTCACCTACAAATGTAGGTCATAATACAAAACATCAGAATAAAAATTCACTCTGCTTTCTGAATAAGAAGATCTGTTCAGTGCCCAAATATATTCTGGCAGAAAACTCCACACAAACTTTATCAGCAATGTAGACTTATGCCTAGAACACATAATTAAGAAATGCACAATATAAAAAGTAAATTTATCCCATTACTTGGACTTGAATGGGATAAATGTACACTGATGTACATACCTCCTCCATGAGTATGAGTTGGAACAGCACGTCATGATCCCGATTGTAGAATGGCAGACGCCCACACATCATCTCATACATTACGACACCAATACCCCACCAGTCCACTGCTCGTCCATAGTCATTATCATCCAGAACCTGTCAACAATAAAAATATGAACAAATTATTTCTGGATAACAACCATACTGAATAACTACTAAACCATTCAAAATTTAAACATCATGTGAAGCGTAATAGCAAAAAATGTGCTGGAAACTAGTCAAGGCAACGGGTAACATAAGTAGAATCGTTGTTAAGATTATGGTTTTCTGGGATGCAGTGCCACATATTGTGGCAGATGTGTACAACCAAATCCAATCCAATGGTGATATAGGTTATACTCCTGGACACTTCACTTCCAGATATTACAATAAATGTCACAACTAAAAGTCTTCCAGACTGGAGGTTAGGCATAGGTTCGCCAAACCTGTCCCAGAGAAATGCCTCAGACTGGATCAAAAAACCAGTAAAGATTTCATTAATAGTTTTGAAGGCAAACTGCTCAGAAGGATTCTGGGATCTGCAATGTATGAGAACCACTGGAAAAACACACACACAAACAGCAAAATCTTCAATCTGTATAATTCAAACACACCTAGATTTATAAGTTTACAAAGTATGCAGAGGGGCATGTCATATGCCAAGGATAGGAAAAAGTAACATCCAAAGCAGGTGTTTGATACAAATACATTTGGTACAAAAGCAGTTGGAAAGGATTTGACAGCTGTAATTTGATACATTACTCAAACTGATATTTAACAAACTATATAATTACTGCAAAAATTAGAAAGTGCAAGTGAAACAAGTTTACAAAAGAACAGTAAAAAAAAAAGTAGTAGTTGCAGCATCACTAATAGTGCTAGCCACACTAAAAACAAAAACGTGAAGTGAGCCTAGTGGTGAGTAAGCAGTCATCAATCAATTCAGCAACATCATAAAAGGAGTTCTGTATATGGGCGCGCGCGCGTGCTCATATACTTTAGTTATGAATAATTAACAGTTTAATAAATGCAACCCCATATCTTTCACCTGTCACCTGAAAAAGAGACAAATATGGCACAGAAATCAGGCATAGTCTGCTAGGGATTATTTCTGAAAATTATTGCAAGGAACCCCAATACAGAATAATAAGAATTGTTACAAAAAATGACAAAAACACACAATATTAGGGAATTATATTAAAATACATGCTTACATGATTGGATGTATCATTATCTCCATTCCCCTTCAACTAGAGACTACTTGCAGGAGTTACAAATGCGGAGTCCTGAGTTCTGTTCTTGGTAAATTATGCAATACTTATTTCCAGCCTTCATATAACATAATAAACAGCTGATGGAGCACTGTTTAATATTACAAAGATACTATTAAGGACTCTGAAAGAGTTCCAAGCAGAATGCATGTATGCAACAGTGCAAACAGAACATAGTTTGCGACTGTGGTAACAGCTCTAGGATTAAAGGGTGTATATATTGGCAGATATTACGATCACTTACTTCTGGGGCAAGGTACTCTGGTGTTCCACAAAACGTTTTGGTGGTTCTACCATAAGTGATGTCTTCCTTACAGAGTCCAAAGTCTGCAATCTTGATGTGTCCATCCTTGTCTAACAGCAGATTCTCCAGCTGTCAATAAAACATAGTACAGATTAGTCCCTGTTCACCAGACATTACACCTTTTTATTTTTGCTTATGTAATACATCCTGGAGTTTGTGTATCAGGAAAACTTGCACAAATGAGATTAACTCTTACAGTGCATCATGGATGGTGTTGCCCTTACATGGAGAAATAATGAAAGCATACAGAAAGCAACATGTGCCATTCTCAAACAACCTCAGCTGTGTGTAGCTAACGCATGTCACACCTTACGGTAAACATGACTACGTAGTTATGTAATGTTTGAGAAAACAACCTGTGTTTCTGTAACATTTTTCCCTCCAAAAAAGCCAATACACAAACACCTAAAGTTTGGTAGTCATTTGTGGGACAACCTGTAAATGAATTCATTTACACATAGTATAACCTTATGTACCAGGTTCCAGTTCAGTTTTGCAAGAAGTAAGAATTCATAAATAAATGCTAAAAACGGGCAAGTTAGGTAAATTAAGTTCGAAAATGTAAATATATATATATATATACAGGGTGTTTCACGACTTTAGGGCATAACTGCAGGAGGTGATTTCCTAGGTCTTTGTGATCAAAAAAGTTCATATAAACATGTGTCCGATTTTGGACGGTCACGGAGTTATGACC
>Ga0123354_10007438_pt1 | contig 16492 bp, 17 predicted proteins | sample TergutLab28metaG_2_FD_97872 | JGI IMG/M metagenome (GOLD analysis project Ga0123354, IMG submission 97872) | Labiotermes labralis P4 segment gut microbial communities from Petit-Saut dam, French Guiana - Lab288 P4 | ecosystem: Host-associated > Arthropoda: Insects > Digestive system > Gut ...
CCGGTAGGCGGTGCCAGCCGTGGTGACGACCCCGACGTACCCGTCGACGACCGGCGCGGCCGCGGCGATGACGTCGTGATCGGCCCGGGCCGGCGACTGCGCCGTCCAGACGGTGCCGGGTACGTCGACGCGTGCCAATCGCCCGGTGGCGGACAGAATCACCCACTCCATGCAAACCTCCTTGAACACAGGTTGTGCAGACCACTCTACCGAACCGCCGCTGCCCGAAACGGGCGGATTGGTGTCAATCTCCGACGGCCAAACGCCGGTAGGCGGCCACGGCTGGCCGGGGGCTGTCGTCGGCCACGACCTTACCCCCGTCGAGCACGATGACCCGGTCGAAGCCGGTCAGCGAGTCGAGGTCGTGAGTGACGACGATAGCTTGTTGGCCGAGACCCGCGATCACGTCCATGACCTGGCGTTGGTGCCGCAGGTCCAGCAGGGTGGTCGGCTCGTCGAAGACGACGATCCGGGGTTCGGCGATGAGGACGGCGGCGATGGCGAGCATCTGCTTTTGGCCCCCCGACAGCAAATGCGCCGGGTGGTCGCGGTGCGCGGCCAGGTCGTACCGGTCCAACCAGCGGTTGACCCGTTGCTCGATGTCGGCTTTCGGCAACTTGGCCGGGCGCAGCGAGAAGGCCAGATCCTCGGCCACCGTCGGCATGATGATCTGCAGGTCGGGATCCTGGAACACGAAACCGACCAGGGCGCGTACCTTGGCCAGATCGCGCGCGGTGTCGTACCCCTCGACGGTGACGCGGCCGCTGACCGGGATGAGGAGCCCGTTGATCAGGCGGGCGAAGGTGGACTTGCCCGATCCATTGCCCCCGATCACGCCGATCCGGTGCTCGCCGAGATCGAGCGTGAGATCGTGGAGCACGTCGCGCGCGCCGTAGCGGTGGGTGACGGATTCGAAGCGGATCACGCTGGCCCCCGGGGTCGGGTGGGGATCAGCGGGTAGGCCTTCTTCACCGCGAGCATGATCATCGCGGCCAGGACGGACTTGACGAGGTCGCCGGGCAGGTAGACGATCCACGACCAGGCGGCGAGCCTTGGCGCCAGACCGAGGGCGATGGCAAGCCAGACCTGGCCGAGCGGGTACAGAGACAGCGAACCGGCGACAGCCGCGACGAAGGCCGTGATGGGGGTGAGTTTCGCCCACCAACGCTGCGTCAGCGCGCCGACGATGAGGGCGCCGAGCGGCCACGACCAGATGAAGCCCGCGGTCGGGCCGATCAGTTTGCCGAAGCCGCCCTGGCCGCCGGTCAGGACCGGTAATCCGATGGCCACGAGGAGGATGACCAGGAGCATCGCGATGGCGCCGCGTTTGGCGCCGAGGACGCCGCCCGCCAGGAGTACGCCCAGCGTTTGGATCGACAGTGTGACCCCCAGGATCGGCAGGGGGATCACCGGCGTCAACCCGAGGGCGGCGGTGAGGGCGGCGAAGAGCGCGATCAGGGCGAGGTCGCGGGCACGCACCGGTCCTCCCTCCGTCGACGCGGCTCAGGTTTATCCTGAACGCTGTTCAGTTTGGTCACTTTACCCGACTCCTGAGGCACGGTCCAGTCCTCTGGATTCCAAAGCCTCGCCGACCGATTCGGCCATGCGCAGCGTCCGGATGACCAGCGGGATCAGGTAGGTGAGGGGGGCTTTGACGCCTCGCGCCGCTTGGGCCTCGCGAATGCGCCGGCCTTGGTCCCCGAGTACCGGAATGAACCGCAGCGCCAACGCGATGGCGAGCCCGATCCGCTCGGGGCGTACGCCGAAACGGGCCAGTGGGGTGAAGACGGTTTCGACGGTGGCGATCAAGCTGGCGGTCGGGGTTGTCAGCGTGACCAGGTTGGCCCCCGCCACCAGGTAGAGGATTCTCAGGGCGACGAGCAGCGCCAACTCGGCCGACGAGAAGTACCACTGGCATCCGGCGACGGCGGCGACGAGGATCAGGACGGTACGGGTCAGGCGCCAGACCGTACGGGCGGGGATGCGGGCGACGGCGTACCCGGCGATGACGAGGACGACCCCGGTACCGGCGGCGAGCGGCCAGGGGACGACCATGACCGCGGTCCCGGTCAGGAACAAGGCCAGGAGTTTCAGCCAGGCTGGGAGGCGGTGGATCGGCGAGTTGCCCGGGATGTACAGGCTTAACACGGCTGGCTCGCCTGTAGGCCAGCCACCAACAGCCGGACCGCTTCGTCGAGGCCGACCGCCGACTCGGTCGGTGCGCCGGGCAGGACCTTCAACCGAACGGCTTGCCGCCGCTGATCCTCGTCGAAGGCGTGCGCCAGCACCAGATGGAGGACGCCGGTGGCGCCGGCGTGAGCCACGGCGGGGTCGAATCCCCGGTCGAGGAGCCCCTGCTCGATGGGCCAGCCGATCCCGGCCTCCCAGGTTTGCAGCGTGAGCACGGACCAGACCAGTTCGGCCGCGTTGCGATGCGCCATCAGACAGGTGTGGAAGCGGGCCGCCCACAGGCGCAGATCGACCAGATCGCCGCCGCGGAACGACGGCAGATCGGCCAGAATGGTGTCGGCGACGGCGCGGAGCAGATCCTGCTTGGACGCGACGTGCCAGTACAAAGCGCTGGGTTGGACCCCGAGGGTCTCGGCAATCCGGCGCATCGTGAGGTCGGGCAACCCGTAGGCGTCCAGGATGTCGAGGGCGGTTGCCACGACCGCCTCCCGGGTGAGGTTCACGCCGCTAGTCTAGCGGCGGTACTGAACGGCGTTCAATTCAGGTTTTCTTGGCGGCACGGCGGTACGTGGGTACGCGGTGGCCCCGGTTCGCGCCCCGAGAACGGTTTGCGGGGCGCCAATCGGGGGTTCCGTTCGCCGGAGGCCCCGCTTCACGCCCCGCGTAGGACTGATCCCCGGTACGGTACTGTTGTGGGTATGACTGTGGAGTACGAGGAACCGCCGACCACTGGCGATCCGGCGGCCGACGAGGCGCTTCGGCGGGTGGCGCGACTAGCGGACGTACCCCTGGCGGAGCACTCCCAGATCCTGCGCGAGGCCCAGGAAGCGCTGCAAACTCTTCTCAACACCGATGCGGCTTGATCTGGCGCTGGTGGCCAGAGGCTTGGCCCGCTCGCGCAGCCACGCTCGCCAGATGCTGGAGGCGGGCCGGGTCACTCTCGACGGCGTGGTGGCGGTCAAGCCCGCCGCACTCGTCGGTGACGGTGCGGTCATCGGGGTTGAGCCAGACCCGTACGTCTCCAGGGCGGCTCACAAGCTGCTGGGCGCGCTCGACGAGTCCGGGGTGGCGGTGTCCGGGCGCGTCGTGGACGCCGGCGCTTCGACCGGGGGATTCACCCAGGTCCTGCTCGAACGCGGTGCCACTGCGGTCTACGCCGTTGACGTCGGCCATGATCAGTTGGCCCCTGGCGTGCGGGCCGACCCCCGGGTCATCGCCATCGAAGGGCTGAACCTGCGCGAGTTGGCGTTGGCGGATGTCGGCGGGCTACCGGTCGATCTGGTGGTGGCCGACGTGTCCTTCATCTCGTTGACCCTCCTGCTCGACCGGCTCTTCGCCGTCCTCACACCGGCTGGTTCGGCGCTGGTCTTGGTCAAGCCGCAGTTTGAGGTCGGCCGGGCCCAACTGGACTCCCACGGCGTCGTGATCGGTGAGCCGGCGCGGGTCGGCGCTGTCGAAAACGTGGTCGCGTGCGCCCGTCGGCTCGGCTGGAACCTGGTCTGGTCCGCGCCGAGTGTGCTGACGGGTGAAAAGGGCAACCGGGAGGTTTTCTGCCTTTTCCGTACGGCCGGTCAGACCTCGGCTGACTGACGTACGACGACGCCGGCCGCAACCAGTTCCGCCGTGATCGCGTCCAGATTGGCCGGGGCGACCGCGGCGGTCAGGTCGATCAGAACACGCGTGGCGTAGCCCAGCTTGGCCGCATCCAGGGCCGTTCGCTTGACGCAATAGTCGGTGGCAATGCCCACGACGTCGAGCGCGGCGATGCCGCGGTCCCGCAGTACACGGTCGAGCGGCCGGCCCCAGGCGTCCACGCCCTCGAAGCCGGAGTAACAGGCGCTATAGAATCCCTTGTCGATCACGGCATCGAGCCGCTCAAGCCGGAGATGGGGATGCAGCGCCTGCCCGGCGGTACCGATACGGCAGTGCGGTGGCCAGGAGCCGACGAAATCGGGCGTGTCGGAAAAGTGGCTGCCGGGGTCGATGTGGGCGTCGCGCGTCGCGACGGTCAAGTCGTACGCGGCCCGGCGGGCGTACTCGCCGATGCGGCTGGCGACCGCTGATCCGCCGGCCACCGCCAACGCGCCGCCTTCGCAGAAATCGTTTTGGACGTCGACGACGATCAGGGCGGTTCCTGAAGCGGGTACGGCGGCTGATGGCGGGTTCGTTGTCATGTCATCATCATCCCACACCGGTTCCTCGCGCGGACTGCCTGAAATGCCGGGCCGGCTTGCCTGGTGGCTGTGCAGCGGTTCACCCATTGCCGGGCTCGCGCAGTACAGTGGGGCTGTGAGAAATGGCAGGTCGCGGCGGATCGCGGTGTGGATCCACGCCTCGCGGCAGCCGGCCCTGGAGGCGGCCTGTCAGTTCATCGCCGAGCTACCCCATGACATCGAATGTCTGGTGGTGCCGGAAGCCCGCAACCACATCCATACCCGCGTACCCGACGCCCCACTGGCCGACATCACGCCCGCCAGCTTGCCGACCGCTGAGGTGGTCGTCGTGTTCGGTGGCGACGGCACGATCCTGCGCGCCGCTGAGCTGGCGCTGGAATCCGACATCCCGGTCCTCGGGGTCAATCTGGGCCACGTCGGGTTCCTGGCCGAACTCGAAATGTCGCAGGTACCGCAACTGGTCCAGCACGTGGTAGCCGGGGACTTCGTACTCGAACACCGGATGACTATCGAAGTCTGTTTGTTCGGGCCGGGAGCCGATCTGCCGTTGTGGCGCTCGATTGCCATCAACGAGGTGTCACTGGAGAAAGCCTCCCGCGAGAAGATGGTCGACGCCCTGGTCTCCATCGATGGCCTCCCGGTCTCGCGCTGGGCGTGCGACGGGATTCTGGTGTCAACGCCGACGGGCTCGACCGCGTACGCCTTTTCGGCCGGCGGACCGGTGATGTGGCCGCAGCTCGAAGCCTTCCAGGTCGTCCCGCTCGCCGCGCACGCCCTGTTCGCCCGCCCGATGGTCTTGGCGCCCGACTCGCGGGTCGTGTTGGATCTTTTGGCCGATGTGCCCGGCGTGGTGTGCTGCGACGGCTCGCGGTCGGCCGACGTACCATCCGGCTCCCGGCTCGACATCCGGCGCTATCCGCACGATCTGATGATGGCCCGGCTGTCGGAACAACCTTTCACGTCGCGCCTGGTCAAAAAGTTCGCCCTGCCCATCGAGGGGTGGCGAGGACCAGCCACTAGCCCGGAGGTGGCGTGATGCTGACCGAGCTGACCATCCGTCAACTCGGGGTGATCGAGCGGGCGACGCTGAGCCCCGGTGCGGGGTTGACCGTCGTGACCGGCGAGACCGGTGCCGGCAAGACGATGGTCGTCTCCGGTCTGGGCCTGGTCGCCGGGTTGCGGGCGGATTCGTCGATGGTGCGCAATCGCGAGGGTACCGCGCAGGTCGAGGCCCGGTTCACGCAGTTGACGAACGAGTGTACGGCCGCGGTGGAGGCCGTCGGCGGCGTGGTGGAGGACGGCGAGTTGCTGGTGGCCCGTCAGGTGTCGGCCAGCGGGCGCAGCCGTAGCTGGGTGGGCGGCAGCCCGGTCACCCAGGTCGTCGCCCACGACATCGGGTCGGATCTGGTGACGATCCACGGGCAGTCCGAGCAGGTCAGGTTATCGACGCCGGAGCGCCAGCGGCAGGTACTCGACCGGGCGGCTGGTCCGGCCATGGCCGCGACCCTGGAGTCGTACCGCGCGAAATTCGAGGAGCGCCGGGTGCTGGCAGCCGAGTTGGCGACATTGACCGCGTCGGCCCGGGAGCGGGCCCGCGAGTCGGACATGCTGGTCTTCGGCCTGGCCGAGATCGCCAAGGCCGGTCCCGCCGAAGGCGAGGACCGGGCCCTCCAGGCAGAGGCCAAACGGCTCCAGGACACCGACGATCTGCGGAAAGACGCCTTCGCGGCAATGGTGGCCCTGGCTGGCGACGATGACGACCCGGAATCGGTGCCGGTACTGAGCCTGGTCGCGACGGCCAAGCGGGCGCTGCGGGAAGCGGCTCGCCGGGACTCGCGGGCGGGGGCTCTGGCCGACCAGGCCGATGAGGTCGCGGCCCTGGCCACCGATCTGGCCAGCGGGACGTCGAGTTATCTGGCCGATCTGGCCGCCGATCCGCTGCGGTTGGAGTGGATCGAGACGCGGCTGGCCGAACTGAAGTCCCTCACGCGGAAGTACGGCGGGGACATCGACGAGGTACGGGCCTGGGCGGCGCAGGGCGAACTCCGCCTGGCGGAACTCGCCGGGTCGGACGAACGGATCGGCGACCTGACGGAGCGGATCGACCGGCTCGATGCGGTACTGGGGGAGGTGGCCCGTCATCTGACCGAACTTCGGTGTGGCGCCGCCGCCGCCTTCGGTACGCAGGTCGGGGGAGAACTGACCGCTCTGGGGATGCCCCACGCCCGGGTGGAGTTCACCGTGTCGCCGCTGGCCGAGCCCGGTCCCTGGGGCGCCGATGCGGTCGGATTGTTGTTCACGGCCAACCCCGGCAGCGAGCCGGCGCCGCTGGGGCGCGTGGCCTCCGGTGGGGAACTGTCCCGCGTACGGCTGGCCATCGAGGTCGTACTGGCCGACGCCGCAAACGGTCAAACCTTCGTTTTCGACGAAGTCGACGCCGGCATCGGCGGTGCGGTCGGGCTCCAGGTCGGGCTCCGACTGGCCAGGCTGGCGAAGCAGGGGCAAGTCATCGTCGTGACCCACCTGGCCCAGGTCGCGGCGTTCGCGGATACACATTACGTGGTGGCGAAGACCGACGACGGCGACGTGACCTCAGCCGGCATCACCGACGTGAGCGGTGACCAGCGGTTGACCGAACTGGCGCGGATGATGGGTGGTCTGGACCGCAGCGAGTCCTCGGCGGCGCACGCGGCGGAGCTGTTGGAGCAGGCCCGGCTGATGAGGAGGCGTTTGTGAACCCTTTGGCAGACGAACCGGTCGAGTGGCCGTACCGGCGGGTGAAGACCACTCCGGGCATCCTGATGGACTTCGTGGTCGATGAGGTCGACACACCGGACGGCGCCACGATGGTACGCAACTATCTGACACACCTCGATTCGGTCGCGATCGTCGCCATGGACGACCAGGGCCGCATCGTGGTCGAGCGGCAGTACCGCCACCCGGTACGCCATCAGTTGGTCGAGATCCCGGCCGGGCTGATCGATCACGCGGGCGAGAGCCCGCTGGAAACCGCGCGGCGGGAGTTGGCCGAGGAGGTCGGCCTGGCGGCCGCGCAGTGGTCGGTCCTGGTCGATATCTACGCGACCCCGGGCGCTTCCAGCCAGAGCGCGCGGATTTTCTTGGCCCGCGGGCTGACGACGGTACCGCGGCCAGATGGCTTCACCCTCCAGGCGGAGGAAGCCGACATGGCGGTCGGCTGGGCCGATCTCGACGACCTGGTCCAGGCGATTTACGCCGGCGACGTCGCCAATCCCAGTCTCGTGGCCGGCGTCCTGGCGCTGAAGACGGCCCTTGTGACCGGCCGGATCGACGGTTTGCGCCCAGCCTGACTGACGCTGGGCCGTCACCGTCTAGACTGGTGCCATGCAGCCGCCATTTGCTCCTGACGGTGCCGCTGGCCAGCCGGTACCGGGCTCCGCGCCCGTACCGCCCACGCCCGGCGCTGGTGTGCCGATGTCCTCCTCGGTGGACTTCGGGAAGACGTTTTCCGCGACCTTCAAGACGTACCGGGCCCGGCTGGGCGGTTTCCTGGCCCTGGGCTTCGGCCTGGCCGTCGTGACCTTCCTGTTCGCCATGATTTACACCCTCATCTTCATGCACTGGCTGACCTCGCTGGTCGGCTCGCTCCCGGCCACCCCGGCGGTGGCCGACCTTCATTCGATGCCCTGGGTCACCGGGCTGATGACCGGGATTCTGTGCCTGCCCGCGCTGGTCGGTACCTGGTGGGCCAACCTGGGGTTTTGCGCCATGGCTGACAGCGTCCAGAAGGGCCAGAAGATGACCATCCTCCAGGCGGCCAAGCAAGGCTGGGCGCGGCTGGTCTCGCTGCTGCCGGTCATCGTGGTGGCGGCGGTGGCGGTCGGCATCCTCATGTGGGGTATGATCGCCTGGATCCTCGGCCTGAGCGCTCAGGTGGAGGCTTCCCCCAACTCGGTACCCTGGGGGATCATCGGGGCGGGCGCGCTGATCACCATCCTCACGCTGGTGATCGTCGTGGTGGCGATCTGGCTGACGGTGAAGTGGTTCGTCACCTTCCCGGTCATGGTGAGCGAGCAGGCCTCGGTCTGGAAGGCCCTGCGCCGCAGTTGGCGGATGACGAAGGGCTCGGGGCTGATGATCTTTTTGATCGTCCTGGTCGCCGGGATCGTGATCGGCGTCGTCAGCCAGATCGGCGCGATTCCCGGTTCGATCATGATCGTGTCGATGTCCACGTCGGCCAGCCTGTCGTCGGCTGGGGTGGCTCACCTGTTGGGGCAGACCACCGCTGCCGTCATCGTCATCCTGGCCGTGACCTGTGTGATCACGGCGCTGACCGCGCCGGTGCTGCCCATCGCCTCCCAGGTGGTGTACCGCGAGCGGCTGGACCGGTTCCCGGCGTCCTGAGCTTAGCGAAGGTGATCCCGTAGCCAGGACAACTGTTCCAGCGTCATGTGGTCCCCGCCGCCCTCATGATCATTCCAGGGCCAGACCTTGATGGCCTTGTCCTGGCTGGCGCAGGTGTTGTACGCGGCGAACACGGTGGACGGCGGGCAGGTTTGATCCATCAGGGCCACCGAGAAGAGGGCCGGGATGGCGATGAACCGGGCGAAGTTCACGCCGTCGAAGTACGCCAGGGTGGCAAAGGCCGCTTCGGCGAACTGCGGGTTGTACTTCAGGAACTCCACGATTTCGGAGTACGGACGGTTGTCGGTCAGCCCGACGGCGCGGGGGAAATCGCACAGGAAAGGCACGTCGACCATGGCACCGGCCAGCGGGATGTCAGCCATCGCCGCCAGGCCGGCGGCGGCCAGCGTGAGTCCGCCGCCTTGGCTGCCGCCCATCACGACCAGGCGCGACGGGTCCACCCGGTCCAGCGTCAGGACCGCCTGGATGAGCCGGATCGTGTCGATGTAGAGGCGCCGGTAGTAGTAGGTGTCGCGGTCGAGAATCCCCGAGGTCATCACCCCGGGTACGGCGGTCTCGCCGCGTACCAACTCGGGATCGGGGCTGGTCGGGCCGTAATGGCGGGACCCCCAACCCTGGGAACGGGAGTCCATGGTGATGTGGACGTACCCGGCCTGGGCGAAATGAGAGCCGGCCCAGGGATAGCCCCGCGAGCCGGAGTAGCCGATGAAGTTGAGCACGGCAGGCAACCGGCCCGACGTGTGCTGGGGAATCCTGACCCACGTGTTGATGCGGGCCCCGCCGTAACCGAGATAGCTCATGTCGTAGACCTGGTAGGCCGTGACGGGTACGTCGGCCACTGCAGAGCGGACCGCGAGATCCGCCGACAGTTCCTGGTCGAGGGTTGAGCGCCAGAAGGCCTCGAAATCGGCGGGAAGGGTGGCCTTGCCGGTGTAGGTGCGGAGTTTCTCTTCCGGGAAATCGAAAAAAGCCATAGCGGTAGCTTACAGTTGAGGGATGACCGGTCACGCCGACCTGCTCGGGCCCCAAGTGCGGGCATACCTCGACTACCTCAAGGCCGAACGCGGGTTGTCGCCGCACACGATCGCCGCCTATACCCACGATCTGGAACGGTACCTGGGCTATTTGCGCAACCATGACGTCACCGATCCGCGGGCCATCAGTCCCGCCATAGTCGATGGTTTCACGGTCGAGCTGGCTCACGCGGGGTTGGCCCCCGCGTCGGTCGGCCGGATGACGGTCGCCGTACGCGGGTTGCACCGGTTCTGGGCGGCGGACGGCGTCACGCCGGGCGATCCCAGCCGGAAAGTCGCACCGCCGGTACCGGGCCGGCGCCTGCCCAAGGCCCTGAGCGTCGATGAGGTTCAACGGCTGATCGACGCCGCCGGCGGCCTGGCTCCAGAGGAACCGGCCGCCCACTTGTGCGACCGGGCGTTGGTCGAAACGCTGTACGGCACGGGGGCCCGGATCGCCGAGGTCCTCGCGTTGAACGTGGACGACGCCACCCGGCTGTTGGGCGACCCCGATCTCGGGCTGAGGCTGACCGGGAAAGGCAGCAAACAGCGGGTGGTACCCGTCGGGTCCTTCGCCCGGGAAGCCATCGCGGCCTGGCTGGTCCGCGGCCGGCCTCGCCTGTCCGGTCTCGCCGTACGGGCGACTCCGGCGCTGTTCCTGAACGCCCGCGGGGAGCGGTTGTCCCGGCAGAGCGCCTTCAACCGGATCGCCGCGCTGGGGGAGAAGGCCGGGCTCACGGTCGAGGTCTCTCCCCATACCCTGCGCCATTCCTACGCCACCCACCTGATCGAGGGAGGCGCCGACGTCCGGGTCGTCCAAGAGTTGCTCGGTCACGCCTCGGTCGTGACCACCCAGGTCTACACCCTCGTCACGATCGACCACTTGCGCGAGGTGTACCGCAGCGCTCACCCCCGAGCCCTGTGACTCGTCGGGTAAGTGGTACGGCGGTGTCGACCTCCGTACAATAGGAGAGGCGACCTACCGCCACGCAGAAAGAGGTACTCGATGAACCTTCTGGACACGATCCTTCACATGGGGGATGGCAAGTTCATCAAGAAGTTGGCTAACATCGCGGATCAGGTGGCGAGCATCGAGGAGGATTACCTCGCGATGGACGACGCCGAGCTGAAGGGTCAGACCGCCGATTTCCGCACCCGTTTCGAGAACGGGGAAAGCCTGGAGGACCTCATGCCGGAGGCCTTCGCCACGGTCCGCGAAGCCTCGCGCCGGGTGCTCGGCAAGCGGCATTTCGACGAACAGATCATGGGCGGGGCGGCCCTGCACATGGGTACCATCGCCGAGATGAAAACCGGTGAAGGCAAGACCCTGGTCGCCGTCCTGCCGTCGTACCTCAACGCCATCTCCGGGCAAGGCGTCCATATCGTCACGGTGAACGACTACCTGGCCAAATTCCAGTCCGAGCAGATGGGCCGGATCAACCATTTCCTCGGCATGGAGACCGGGGTGATCCTGGCCCAGATGACGCCGGCCGAGCGGCGGGTCGCCTACGGGGCCGACATCACGTACGGCACGAACAACGAGTTCGGTTTCGACTACCTGCGCGACAACATGGCCCTGCGTCTGGACGACTGCGTCCAGCGCGGCCATCACTACGCCATTGTCGACGAGGTCGACTCCATCCTGGTCGACGAGGCCCGGACGCCGCTGATCATTTCGGGTCCGGCGGAGGACAACGCGACCTGGTACCCCGAGTTCGCCCGCATCGCGGAGTCCTTGCGCCGCGACGTCCACTACGAGGTGGATGAGAAGAAGCGGACGGTGGCCGTCCTCGAACCGGGCATCACCGCCGTCGAACAGCGGTTGGGGATCGACAACCTCTACGAGTCGGCCAACACCCCGCTCATTTCGTACCTCAACAACTCCATCAAAGCCAAGGAACTGTTCAAGCGCGACAAGGATTACGTCGTCAACGATGGCGAGGTGCTGATCGTCGACGAGTTCACCGGGCGTACCCTGATCGGACGGCGGTACTCGGAAGGTTTGCACCAGGCCCTGGAGGCCAAGGAGAAGGTCGAAATCAAGGCCGAGTTCCAAACGCTGGCAACGATCACCCTGCAAAACTACTTCCGCATGTACGACAAGCTGGCCGGGATGACCGGCACGGCGAAGACCGAGGAGTCGGAGTTCCAGAAGATCTACGGGCTGCGGGTGCTGCCGATCCGGACCCACCTGCCGATGATCCGCGAGGACAAGAAAGATTTCGTCTACCGGACCGAGACGGCGAAGTTCGACGCCATCGTCGCCGACGTGGTCAACCGCAACGACAAGGGCCAGCCCATTCTGATCGGTACCGCGTCGGTGGAGAAGTCCGAGGAACTGTCGCGGCGTCTGAAGCTGGCCGGCGTCCCGCACCAGGTGCTCAACGCCAAGCAGCATGCCCGTGAGGCGGCGATCGTCGCGTTGGCGGGCCGTAAGGGAGCGGTGACGGTCGCCACCAACATGGCGGGGCGTGGTACGGACATCATTCTGGGCGGCAACCCGGAGTTTCTGGCCGACGCCCTGCTGCGGGAGCGCGGCCTGGACCCGGTCGAGACACCCGAGGAGTACGAGACGGCCTGGCCACGCGCCGTCGAGGAGATCACCGAACAGGTCTCGGCCGAGCACGACGAGGTGGTTTCGGTCGGCGGGTTGTACGTGATCGGTTCCGAGCGGCATGAGGCCCGTCGTATCGATAACCAGTTGCGCGGCCGGTCCGGCCGTCAGGGCGATCCGGGGGAGTCACGCTTCTACCTCAGCCTGCAGGACGACTTGATGCGGCTCTTCAAGGGCGACATGGTCGACTGGTTCATGCGGGCGTTGAAGGTGCCCGACGACGTGCCGATCGAGGACAAGCGGATCACGAAGATGATCCAGAACGCTCAGGAGCAGGTCGAGGCTCAGCACTTCGAGGCCCGCAAGGATGTGCTGAAGTACGACGACGTGATGAACCGCCAGCGGTACGTCGTGTACAAGGACCGCCGCCGGGTACTTGAGGGGGTCGATGTCGAGGAGCAACTGCGCGACACGGTCAACAAGGTGGTCACCCAGTACGTCGAGGGCGGTACCGAGGGGTACGAGGAGGACTGGGATCTGGAGCAACTCTGGACCCAGATGAAGACCCTTTATCCGGTCAAGCTGACGATTTCGCAATTCGAGGACGAGGATGTCGACCAGCGAAAACTGGTCAAGGCTTTCGTCGACGACGCCCAGAGCGCGTACGACTCGCGGGAAGGCGAACCCGGTGGGGAGACCATGCGGGTGATCGAGCGCCAGGTCTTGCTGACGGTGCTGGACCGCAAGTGGCGCGAGCATCTGTACGAAATGGACTATCTGCGCGAGGGCATCGGGCTGCGGTCGGTGGCGCAACGCGACCCGCTGATCGAGTACCAGCGCGAGGGCGCGGGGATGTTCCTGGAGATGATGGATTCCGTGATGGAAGAAGTGGTGTCCTTCCTGTTCCGGATCCAGGTCCAGAAGACGCCGCCGCCCCAGCTCCAGGTGGAAGCCCCGGAAGAGAAGTCGCGACGCGATGTCCGCAAGGCCGCCCGCCAGGCGTTGGCCGCCGAGGAGGCGGCAGCCCGTTCCGAGATCCATCTGACGGCTCAGGGATTGCTGAGCCCAGTCGCCCAGCGTAGCCAGGTGGTTAAGAAGGCGGCCACGGCGGCGAAGACCGCGCAAACCGCCTCGCTCCGGGAGAGCCGGCCAGGGGCCTCCGGACGCCGCAACAAGAAGAAGTAGGCCGAGGCCTTAGCCGATGACCAGGTCGGTACAGGACCAGTTGTCCGCCTGCCGGGTCACGCGCAGCGCCGCCGCGTAGTCGGTCTGCGGTGTGCCCAATCGCAGTGCCACCTCAGCCGACCGGTCCGAGACCGGCTGGACGCGGACCGAGGCCAGCCGGACGTGGGTACCTTTGAGTCTCGGCATCCGGTCGGCCAACACGCGCAGCGACTCCGGATCGAACCAGGTTTCCAGTTGGGTGAGGCGGCGTTTGCCGTCCAGGGTTTCCGCCAGCGCGTGGGCGAAGCGGGCCGATGCGATGCGCAGCGCCCGCTCGATTTCGGGATCAGCCGTACGGGCTGATTCGGCGGTCGGCAGGTTTTCCAGCGGTACCGGCGTTGGTACGCCCGTCTCCAGAGGGCTGGCCTGGCCTGGTGCCGTACAGCTTGGTTCCGTACGGCCGAGTCCGCAGACCGGATCCCAACGCCAACCCGGTGGCCGTAGCGGCGTGTCGAGGAGAACGCACTGGGCGGCTGAAAGATCATCCATAGATTCACTATCGGCGGTGCCAGGTGCCCGGCGCAAGACGTGGCTGGTGAATCTGTGGATAAGTCCGATAGTGTGTCGACGGAAGGATGTGTCATGCCCCGACTCGACCAGATTCAGATCCGCGACCCATTTGTACTGCGCGAGGGAGATTCGTACTATCTGTTCGGGTCGACCGACCAGGACATCTGGCGATCGCCAGGTGTCGGTTTCGACGTCTACCGGGCGCAACCGGACGGTCAGTTCACCTGCTTCGACGGGCCCTTTCCCGCCTTTCGCCCGCCGGCCGATTTCTGGTCGCGGACGAACTTCTGGGCACCCGAGGTCTATCGCCACGGCGGCGCGTACTACATGTTCGCCACCTTCAAACCGGTCGATGGCCGGCGCGGTACGGCGGTGTTGCGGTCTGACGCGCCGACGGGGCCGTTTCTGCCCGCGAGCGACGGTCCGGTGACGCCGCGGGATTGGGAATGCCTCGACGGGACGCTCTATCTGGACCCTGAGGAGCAGCCCTGGATGATCTTTTGCCACGAGTGGCAACAGGTCGGCGACGGTCAGGTGTGTGCCATGCCGCTCGCCGATGACCTAAGTCAGGCTGCCGGGGAGCCAGAGCTCTTGTTCCGGGCATCTGAGGCGGCCTGGTCGGCGCCGCTGCAAGGCCGGGCGCCGGGCAGCTACGTGACCGATGGCCCGTTTGTGGTGCAACCCGGGCCTGGGAGACTCATGATCCTGTGGAGTTCGTTCGGCGAGGCGGGTAACTACTGCATCGGGGTGGCCACCTCTGCCTCCGGTACCCTGGCCGGGCCGTGGGAGCAGTCGCCGTGCCCGTTGTACGAGGCGGACGGCGGGCATGGGATGGTGTTCACGACGGCGGAGGGACGCCGCTATCTGGCCATCCACACGCCGAACCGGACACCGGATGAACGGCCCATCTTCGTCGGGTTGACGGTCACAGCGGATGGTCTGGCGACCACCGGGGAAGTCATCGTCTAGTGATCGGCCAGCCAGGTGTTCCCGACGTGTTCGAAGGTGGCGATGGCCTTTTCCAAGTTCGACGCGGCCATCTGCTCGATCTTCTGGCCGACCAGCGGAATCCTGACCACGAAGTCCGCGTCGTAGGTCATCGTCGATCCGGCCGGCCCGGCCGGGCGCAGGTGCAACGGGCCATCGGCAGCCGCCGGGATCCCGGCCAGGGTCATGGTCAAACGGCCCGTCCGGGAACCGTCGGGGGTGACGTCGGCGGTGAAGCTGGTGGTTTGGGTCAGCGTCATCTGGCGCCCGAGAATCCGGCTGGCCGACTGGGGAGTCGCCAGCGTGAAGACAGCCGTCAGGCCGTTGTCGATCTGCGTTACGGTGACATTGTCCGCGTGCAACTCCGTACCGACATGATTGGCGAAATCGGGGTTGGAAAACATCTCGGCCACGCGGTCGGGAGGAGCGGTGAAGGTGAGGGTCGACGTGATCCGCATACCCTTAGGCTAGCGCAGCCCGGAGGCCTTGTGCGATCTCCTCGAACTTCATGCCGTGGGAGGCCTTGATCAGGACCGTGTCACCGGGCGCGACCATCTGTGTGAGCAATGCCACAGCCTCGGCATTGGTCGTCAGATGATGGGCGGGGACGCCACCGGACTCGGCAGCTTCGGCAATCAATTCAGCATCCTCACCGACGGCCACCACGGTGTCGACATGGGTGGCGACGGCGTACTCCCCAACCTCGCGGTGGAACCCGGCCGAGAAATCGCCCAGTTCGAGCATGTCGCCGAGTACGGCGATCTTGTGGCCATTTTCCGCTGTCAGGGCGAGGACGTCGAGGGCGGCCTTCATCGATTCGGGGCCGGCGTTGTAGCAATCCTCGATGATGCGCACCCCGTGGACCACGTCGATGATCTGCCGCATCGCTTCGGGCGTGAAATTTTCGATACCGCGTTTGATATCATCGACAGCGATCCCGCACTCGATGCCGACGGTGATCGCCGCCAGGGCGTTGCCGATGTGATGTGCGCCCGGCGCCGGAACGCGAAACCGGTGGCGCCGGTCTTCGAGATCGACGGAAAAACGGCTCTCGGTGGTTCGAAGATCGACGTCCTGCGCGCGAATGCCGCCATTGGCGTCGTTCACGCCGTAGTACCGCACCCTGAACTTCAGGTCGCCCGACGCCGAGCGCAGTAGCTTGTCGTCGCCGTTCAGCACCACCAGCCCATCCGGGGACAGCCCCTCCAGGATTTCGAGCTTCGCCTGGAGTATGGCGGCCCGCGAACCAAGATTGGCGATGTGGGCGGTACCGATGTTGGTAATGACGGCGATTGTCGGCCGCACGATGTTCGTCAGGTAACGCATTTCGCCCAGGTGGTCCATGCCCATCTCAACGACGGCGAAGCGATCGGATGCCAGCAAACCGAGCAGCGTCAGCGGTACCCCGATGGCGTTGTTGAGATTACCGGCCGTAC
>Ga0123354_10007439_pt1 | contig 16491 bp, 10 predicted proteins | sample TergutLab28metaG_2_FD_97872 | JGI IMG/M metagenome (GOLD analysis project Ga0123354, IMG submission 97872) | Labiotermes labralis P4 segment gut microbial communities from Petit-Saut dam, French Guiana - Lab288 P4 | ecosystem: Host-associated > Arthropoda: Insects > Digestive system > Gut ...
ACAAAAATAGATCATCACCAAAAACAATTACGTTGGTGTTTGGGCGGGCTATCTCAAAGAATTTTTAGAAAATTAAAAGGAATTTAATAAAAAAAAAAAAGAAAAAAAGGAGGGTGGGGGGGGGGGGGGGGGGGGGGAGCGGGGGAATCTCCAAGGAGGAGACCACTCAGGAGCAGTAACTCAAGGTATGAAGATCAATGGATCTTGGATAAATAAGTTGTGAAGATGTGTACAAGACAGAAGCAGCATGGCATTCAGTGCTGTTTTGTGGTTTTGAGAACATGCTGAAAAAAACTGTGGTCCTGTAAAGAAAACAGATTTTGCTGACAGTAGCACTCTATACTGTTCTTGTATTCAGGTCTGTTTTTTGTTTACATTTGGTATTTGGTATAAACTGATATATAGCAGACCTTGAGCATGTCCATGAAACCTTGTGCCTGTATACCCAGATAACAAATGTGAATAAAATGAATCAGACCTATATTCAGTGATAGTAAACACCTTTCACACTACAATGAAATGCTGATACCAGGATGATGACCAACAAAATTCAAGAATAATAATCCAAAATACTTCAAAACTAGAAAATTCTAGTGAAGATGGTTGTACATGGTGTGGCTGTAAAATAACCGGATGTAATTTTTTTTCCACTTCCCTGTAAACTTGGCAACAGCAAGTGGTGTGTGGTATTGACTTGTACTCCCCCCTCCATTCATGGTTACAATTTTAAGGTCGTGCAGCCAACAGTTTGGCAGTAGCCTTTACTTGAAGTGGATTGTGTTCTTGTTCTCTGTCGGAATCATGTTAAGTGTTAACGTGGAGCAATGCGTCAATGTGAAATTCTGTGTGAAACTTGGAAAATCCGATACAGAAACGTACAGTTTTTTGAAGAAAGTTTATGGCGATGAGTTTCTATCTTATACTCAAGTTTTCAAGTGGTTTAAAAGGTTTAAAGAGGGAAGGGAAGAGATTGGAGACGATCAGCGCCCCAGTCGTCCCAGCACATAAAAAACAGACGCTAACAATGAAAAAGTCAGTGAAATTTTTCGACAGAATCGTCACCTGAACATTCGAGCAGTTGTTGAGTTAATTAACATTGACAAGAAAACTGTTTGACAGATTTTACATAAAAATTTCAACATGAGAAAAGTGTGTTCGAAGATGGTGCCGAGACTCCTCACTCCTGAACAAATGGGAATTCGAATGAACATTTGTGCTGACATTCTTCAAAACATTGAAAATGTCCCAAACTTTTTAGAGAACGTAATAAATTGTGATGAATCATGGTTTTTCCAATATGACCCAGAAAGTAAGTGCCAGTCCATGCACTGGAGGAGCCCTAGTTCACCAAGCCAAAAGAAAGCATGGCAGAGCAAATCCAAATTTAAAGCAATGATGATTGTTTTTTCGACATCTGAGGGATTGTTCACATGGATTGGGTGCCTGAGGGTCAGACAGTTATCCAGGTCTACTACAAGGAGGTTGTGACAAACCTTTGTGAATAGGTGAGAAGAAGAAGACCTGTAATGTGGAAGAACGGCTCATGGGTTTTTCACCAAGACATTGTGCTGGCACACAATGCCCTGTCTGCCTAGACATTTTTGATGAAGCACAAGATCACCGTGTTAGAACATCCACCATACTCACCTGACCTAGCTCCATGTGACTCTTTTTTATTTCCAAAGATCAAGTATGCGTTACAAGGAACCAAGTTTTAGTCCATAGGTGCAGTGAAGACAAAAGCAACGGAGCTCATGAATAAGCTATCAGAAGACGACCTGCAGCATTGCTTCCAACAGTGGAAGATTCGCATGGAGCGGTGTAGGGATTGGGGAGGGGAGTACATTGAGGGTGACAGCATTTCTATTGTGTAATTTTTTGAATAAAAAGTGTTCTAACATCAGTTCAGTTATTTTATAGCCACACCACATATACAACAAGTAGCATAATAGCAGAACTTAATAACTGTTATTACTTACTCCATGGAGCAGAGTCCTTCTTGAAAAGCTAACCAGTTTGCAGCTAGTCAAGAAATTCCCCGCATTTCATGGAACCCAAAGATTCATTACCGCATTCAAAAGTGCCTGCCACCTGTCCTATCCTGAGCCAGCTCGATCCAGTCCATAACCCCACATCCCACTTCCTGAAGACCCATCTTAATATTGTCCTCCCATCCATGCCTGGGTCTCTCCAGTGGTCTCTTTCCCCCAGGTTTCCCCACCGAAACCCTGTACACACCTCTCCCCACCCCCCTACGCACTGCATTCCCCATCCATCTCATTTATCTTGATTTTATCATCCGCACAATATTGGGTGAGGAGTACAGAACATTAAGCTCCTCATTATGTAGTTTTCTCCATTCCCCTGTTAACTTATGCGTCTTAAGCCCAAATATTCTCAACACCCTATTCTCAAATACCCTCAGCCTACGTTCCTCCCTCAATGTCAGTGACCAAGTTTCACATCCATACAAAACAACAGGCAAAATTGTAGTTCTGTATATCTTAATCTGTATATATGTTTACATTATATATTCATATATAAATAATGGTTGGTATTTCTGACAAATTATTACCATATGTACAGATAAAAAATTATATTTAAGAATGTAATGTTTTTAGTTGAATCATCCCAGAAACATTTGTAGGTGAAAAACTGAAACTCCTGTAATATACATTTTAACATTATATACGAATACAGTGTAAACACATGTTGGGATCCCAGACTTTCTTATAACATCAAGAGGCATTGTTATAACTGAGTATCTTATGTACATTGTATGCTTTCATATTCAGCCTGATGATGACTTTACTAAAGAACCAAAACACTAGCCACCATATTTTTAATAAACCAGTTGTGCTGACTGAAGTACCCTCTGATTTGATTTCTCTATATTACACACAATGGGATGACCCAGATGGAGATTTCAGTACATCCCTTGTTTCTTAAACTAGTTTACAGCCCATACAGGATATGTTAAGGAGTTATTTAACAATCTCTCCACCTTTTAAGGACTGGGTATTTTACAATATGTGGGCCACAGATTGAGTTACCCCTGCCTTCCAAGATAACACATTTAGTAAGTATATTCTATACTTTATTCAAAACTTATGTGGCTTGACTTTTGTACTCACCAAATTCTCTTTGAATATTCTATTCCCTTTGCAAGCATTTGGTGCTTATAGACAGACCCATATTTCTTTTAATATTCAGAAACATATGGTCAAGACATGCCTTCTTTGTGGTAAAAAGTTGTACAAATTCTGTAAGATTGTAATAATCGACAGATGATAACTGGTCAGTCTCATTGCAACAGTATTTGTGAATTCATAATGTTGCACATGTGAAGGTTGAAAATATAGCCGTGTATGTTAGTCTCAGCAATACAGTAGCCTTGATTGTCAAAAAGCAGTGAATGTATAGACATGTCCATACTCCACAAATATTGAAGAAGGTGCTGAGCGCTAGTATTGGATGTTTGTATCATCATGCATGGCTGCTACCATTGAATGAGCTGTCATGTTCTGATAAAGCCATTTCTGTTCTCCCTTATTCCCCCTGAAGTGCTCATCTCATATCTGCTATCACTATTCATCTACTATGTCTTTATATTGTGGGTCTGTCATGTACAAAAACATGGAGTGTTGCACTATGGTACCAAAGTGACTCTTCTTACAATTGAATTGTGTTGCAGATTATGTTTGGGTGGAGGGAGACTTGTGTGAGGTGGCCATGGAGCTACATAACCCATTGCCATTTGAATTGAAAGTACTAAATATGGTGCGTACCTTCAGTGTTACAAATGTAATGCTACACAGTGGTGACATGGTATGAGTTCATGTTGTTTGGTGATTAACTTGTTTGTACTGTGGTGCATTTCTACCTACTGTACTGTTCTGGTCTTGCACCATTTGATTTTTTTCTCTGGTCATGGATGAAGAAGATTTTACTGGAATCAGCTTCAAAGGTTGTGTCACAGGAAGTAACATGATATGTCCAGACATTTTTTGAATAACCATATATGTTGGCAAAAATGTGTACCTACTGAAAGATGGTGTTTAGCAACAGCTGTGCCTGAAGGCACTGAAGTATCACCAGGTTCAATAAGTATCACCAGGTTCAATAAGTATCACCAGGTTCAATATATGATTGGCTTCCTAGGTCTTTGAAGTTACTGTGCAAATATTTATTTTTATTAAAAGCTATGTTTAAATTAAAGTGCATAAATTAGAAATCTAATTAGAGTTTTTGCAGAAATAAACATATCAGTAATATTGACCATTATGTAGATATACTGAATTAAGAGACTTTGTTGCAGCGCCTTCTAACAACAGGGGCAGTTTTTGAGAGTTTGCCAACTTCTTTGTCATTACCACCAGAATCAGGCCCACACCCCATAATTTTGCCTGGAACACCAAAAGAAATTGGTGAATTGGAAATCTTGGGTAAGTGACAATATTTGATTATATTTAAGGTTCACATCTAAATCATTTTGCATAATGAACATTTAAGGATGTGTGGAGTCACTTAATACACAAATGCTGTGTACTTCAGTGAACAAATTTCACATTCTCCCTATCACCTTTCCCTCTCTACAAAATATAATTTTTAGTGTTTTGGTTGTGTTTGCATTGGAGCTCAAAAAACATCTGCATCGTTACTTGATGTGGCCTTCTAGCAAAATATCCATGCGAATTTTGAGATTTCCGTAGCAATGTAATCGAGGTTCTGGTCTTCTGTATTGTGATGCTGCATTGATGGGTAAGGCATTCTGATCATTTCAAAGGAATGTTTTTCCTTCATCTTCAAGGGTTCAAGGTACATCTCCCACACCTACCTCTAGACTCACCACCTTTAACATCCACTGGTCAGACATTTCCTATATATCCCTGCTTCTCACTCCTCACTGGCATTCTTCATGAACCTTGAGCACCTGAAGATGAAGGCAACACATTCCTTCAAAGTGTTTGGAGCCACTTACCCAGCAATGGAGTGTCATGTTCCAGAAGTCCAGAGTCATTCCAAATCATGCATCACCTCTCCAAATTGTATACTGTGAACTGTAGAGCTTAAAGTTGATTTAATGTTGCAGTTTCAGATTTCGGTGATAGTTCATCAATTTAGTCCTTCGTGCACATTTAGAATAGGAGATTATTTTTTGTAGTTTGTTGCGTAAGGTATTCGTAATACTAACATTTTCCCTGTGACCTGCCAAGAATGTGTAGTAGAACTGAAGGTGAAGCTCCATACATTCTTCTGCTCTAATTGCTTTAATCCCTGGGAAAGAGCCTCCAGTCCGTACTGGCTGTGTGCTATGGTTGGGCCTCAGAGCCACTATGGAGAAGGTAGCAGAGCGAAAAGTTCCAGCTCTTATCATATTCATTTTATTTATATAATTGTGGATAAATATGCCTGTGTAGCTGGAGATTGGTTAACAATATGTGTGAAGTGGTATTAAGGTATAATGAAACAAATGATTGCTGATTTACAAAAATCTGTGACTCTGAAGGTATAAAAAAAAACCCACTATATCAACCATTATTGCAGTTGTTTTCTGACTTTTGCTACAAGAATCATTGTTTGAATTTCTGTAAATGATAATGAAGTAATAATATTCAAATTTAGTGTTTTGTTGACCGTGCATCGTGATACATCCATGCAATAAAAACCAACAGGATGCACTATTTACTTTCAATTTATTTCAGTAATTAACCTTTACATGTCTCGAGCAGGCTTACTGCTCATCATCAGGACGTACTACTCTGTATATACAGCAATTGGTATATGTCATGTGTTTATGTTGACTGGCTGTTGGCAGGATCGGGGTGGAACCAGTACCATCTCGATCCTTCCAACAGCCAGTCAACATAAACGCATGACATATACCAACTGCTGTATATACAGAGTAGTACCTCCTGATGATGAGCAGTAAGCCTGCTCGAAACATGTAGAGGTTAATTATTGAAATAAATTGAAAGTAAATAGTGCATTCTGTTAGTTTTTATTGTATGGATAATAATATTGAGTTCCATCTGTATTTGTTTCAGGTTATTCTACTCATACACTGGGTGTAAAATCCAACTGCAGGTTACGTCATATTGGTGGGTTTCCACATCCTCAGTACTCAGTCGATGTTATACCTGCCCTTCCAAAAATGCAGGTACATTGTGTTGTCTAAACTGAAGTTTCACGCTTCATCTACCATTGATGTAAGAGTATTCCTGAGTCATCTCTGCCTAATGCCATGATAGTGCTGTAATGCTATGGCTTCTAAATGGACTATTCATTTAGAATTATATTTACCAAATTGGTTGCTTTTATGTTGTCATAGTGAGAAAGGGCATGGTGATGTGTAGTGTACAGTAAAGTAGACAGCCAGGTAACTGTAAAAAACTGATCTGAGCTTTATTGTGTCTTGAACTTCAGTTGATAACAAATGATGAACTAATTAGATAACATGGTACACACAGTAGGTAGTGGGTAGGGAAGTGTCACAGAACCATGTCAATGAAGCTTCTCATCATGATGATTGTAGGTATGTGTAACTGAAGTCTATGATATAAAAATGGTATTGGTAGTGAATTTTTTTTTTGGAACTAAATGCTTTTAATTTACAACCCAATTTTCCGGCCTTTTCACAGCCTGTGACAGCGAGAACTGCTGGTACATAGTAGTGGAGAAATTAGTATATGACTCTAGGGTTGGTTAATTTTGTGTGATTTTGCTCATTGTATTTGTTAGTGTGCAGTAGGAACAAAATTATTAAAGGAGGAGGATTGGTGTCGGTAAAGGAACCTTCTCTTCTGGCTGCTAATTATAAAGATGTAAAATACACTGTTGGAAGACATATTCTGCTCATTGATTGCCCATCGACAAGCTCCTTCCCTGAGTCAGCTTATGTTTGCTTGACAGGTTAAACACATGACACAAAGATGCTGAACTCTCAGCATATAGCATGTAGGCAAGTAGTCAGTGGCTGGGATCCATTTTGTGGGATGTCACGAGGGACTGGTCACAGAGGGTTGGGAAGACATAATGATTGGATTGAACTGGCAAGCATAACAAGTGAACAGGCGAATAGCTTTGCATCTGAGAACTACTGGAAGAACTGGAGGTTTAAGTGTGAATTACTCATGGCATGCCGTTGCTTGGGGAGAGGCTGGGAAACTGCTCAAATTCGTGTACCTATTGACCATAGTAAGTGACAGCAGCCACCACAGTATGTGACTTAGACCACGGACCCATCTTGTCATATCCTCCCTGAGTCTTTGTCATTGTTGTCATCATCATTAATTTTTGTTTCTGTCAGTATGGTTCATTCTGTGTAAAAACCTTTTTCTTCTTCTCTTGTCTTGTTTTTTCTTACTTGGTGTGTGTATCTTACTGTTAATCTCTCAAATGATGTGTGTTTACCTATATTATTTTTTAAAATTCTGCCAGGAATCCTACCCTTATCCATATGTAATACATGTCGTTACCAATTCTGCCACCCTTTTTGGTATTATATTCAGATATTGTCTAGTATCCTGGTTGTGCAGTCTTTTCCACTGAGTCTTCATTCACAATTATGCTACACCACATTATCTTACTGTTTGACCAAAATTGTAAAGTAACCTAATAAACCAACAATTCTTTTTTTGCCAATCATAACTTAGATGTTCTATCTTTAATACAAGCTAATATCATTTTGTTTTTTCAGGTCTTGACATCTCTGCCAAAAAGTGCATCATCAGGTTCTTTAGGAGACACATTGACAGTGGTGACAAGTACAAACTTAACTTTATATGCTGGAGAGAGGTACTGCGTAAAGTTATTTGCAGTTATCATGATTAAGCATTCTTAATGAAGTAAACAAGAATGCATTATATGAAGACCACATCCATCAATTCGTATGTGACTTACTATCAGTAGCCAAACCATTTGGAAGATTTTCATGAAATTCAGTATAAGAGCCCTTTAAAATTCTACAAAAAGTTGTCAAGCATACATTAGTTCTGTGAAAGTTGGCCAAGTGACAGTGTATTTTATGTAAAGGCATAAATGAACTTCTGCATGTACCTTCCGTATTTCTTGCTTGGTTTGGGTGGAACTGTATATGGAAGATCTCTACGTGCTGCATTTGAGCAGTTATGACAATAGATACAGTGAAAGCCATACTTTTACTTAGTGGCATAAATGAAAAGTTGCCCATATTTGTGTCTGACTTGGATATTGGTACAGAAGATATTCACAAAAATTAATTGAGCAATTATTAGTTTTGAGAAAATTAGAACACTAGAAGCCATACTTTACTTAAAGGAACAAATGAATTTGTGTGTAGTTTCCACATTGATTGTCTGATATGTGTTCAGTCTGGTATGAGGGATCTGGATGTAATGTTGTTGAGCACTTTCGAGTTATGTGGAAAATAGATTGTTCTTCTATTATGGGCATAATTGAATTTATCATGCAGGTAACATGCAACTGCATGACACTTTCAAAGTATAAACATTTTAGTAAATTCTGTGTGGTACATGACAGAGTATGCCATTTGCAACCTTGATAGATACAAGAATGACTAAACTGCACACCTTATTAACCCTTTATGGCTGAACAGGAAGACACTGTCCCAGTAATAAATGCCCTCAACGGCCAAATGGGAAAATATTTTCTTGCAATGCCATGTTATCTTTAAAATTTTCTGCATTTATAATTACACATCTCTTTTTCGCAATATTTGTCTAAAAGGCTTGTATAGGCATAAAAGATTGTGTGAAGTTTAATTATAGTTAAAATTATCACTCATAAAGTTTAGTTTTTCTTACTACTGTTTTTCCAGCAGTCGTGAATTATTCACAGACATCTCCAAGCATTGGTTCTTATTTTTTCTTCGTATGGGTGAAGTGAAGCAAATACGCACATGTAAAGGGCCTTTGACAAGCCTCTGTTCCTTCATAAAGCCCCTTCTGTAAAATCCACACCCCCTCCACCACCATTATTTCATCAAGAAAATGCTACTCAAGAATATCATTTCATTAATTAGATTGGTAGTATTTACTGATATTTGAGTATTCTGCTTTTCAATTTCAGCTTCAGTTGATCTTCAGAATTGCAGTTTAGTGTGATATACCTTGAAACAAGGCATAGCACACAACCCTATTTTGCATTCTCAACACTTGTTTCTTTGTTTTTGTTGGAACACACAGGGCACTGAATTCTCTTTCACTGCATAAGCCAGAGTCTGTTGTGTCTTGTGTCAAGTCTTGGTAATCGGCTCATGGATGGAGCTCGTCTTCCTTGTCTTGCATTCAAAATGATAAGTAGGGAAGGGTCTATATTGGTGTGGGGTGGCTGTGTTTGTTGTAACCTACTCAGACCCCTTTAAATTTGTGGACTTAAGGTACAGTAGGTCAGCAGTTTGTATTGTCAGTCTGCTGTTTGAAGTTTGTGTCAGTAATTCATTTGTGTCATTGTCAGTGTCACTGTGACTCTGAGCAGAAATGTCCTAGTGTGCCAATGAATGTGCATCAGAGTCTGATTCTAATACCAGATCTATGCTGTCTCAGTTTGTGAGGTTTCTCCTTGTAGCCATACTGCTATATTCACTTCAACGCAATTCAGCACACAACAAACCCCAACACCTTTGACTCTGAGCATGATTCAAGCATCTACACTGCCTGGCCTGTCGCATGTTATTGCTGATGGAATGGACTGAACTGTTGAGTTCAAGATAGACTTAAATATGAACGTACAATTCAAACAAATCACGGAGAAATTCTTACAGCAGAATGAAGTGCATTTGCCTGTGTCCCCATATTGCACTAATCAGAGAAATAAACATCTGTATTCATTCCGTTCCTCTCCCACTGCTTGCGTGTGAGCTTATTCGCCACAGCACTCAGATAAGTCAACACTACTATGAAACCTAAACATCATTATAAGGCTGAAACCTGAAAAATGTCTGAAGAAATAGGATGACATGTGCAATGAGCTTCAAATTTTATAGCACATCATCTCAACTTAACAGCAGACACTATTTGAAAATAATAAATCTAGAAAATGAAAATTGGAATAAAAAATAAACAAAATAAAAATGACATTCAGATAGATAGATAGATAGATTTGAATTGGGTTTGAGCCGTTATGGTCCCAATGCGCCTAGGCCTTATGGCCCTTTGTGCCCCATAATCGGATATCAGCTCAGAAGAGCCCTGTCCCTTTACCAAAGTTCCAGATGGCCCCCAGATTTAAAATCTTAATATTCTCTGGGTCCAAGAAATGAACCCAGATATACCATCCTTTTCACTCAAGAAGTCCTGGCAAGCGAATCCGCTTCAGGTTCCCCATTGGGGCCCCTTTGGAGAGAGATACCCGCTTACAGGGCATTTTTGCATCTCTCTTTATATATCTCTTTTTATCTTTCCCTCAGAGTCCCCGGTAAGGGAGTCCCCTCCACATTCCCTAACAGGGTCCCCATGGAAAGCGATACTGTGTCACCAGAGCCACTGGTCTATTTATTCATTCATTCATGTACATCTGCCGGAGTCCCCAAAAAGGAGCCCTCCTGCATATGGGGAAAAACATAAGGTCACCATCCATGGAGCCCCACACAGACAGAAGGCCTACATACAATGGGGTGCAGCCTGGTTCCCCAAGGGAATTGTTAATAAACCGCTATCTCACCGCTATCTCTTCCCCAGTGCCATGCAGCCTTCAGCACGATACCTTCTACCTTGGCTTGTGTAGACCAGAGCCCCGTTGGCAAGCGTGTGTCGTAGCAACCCCGATCAGGGTATACCCTCCACAACTGTTACCACCTCCCATGTGACCCAGGGTAGAGTAAAGTACGAAGCTATGTTAACCACGAGGTATGGACAAGGGGTTGGATTTATGGGAGGCAAATGACCTTCAACTAAGCTGTGTAAAAATAGGTGGATTTTCTTTAGACTTACAGAACGGGTAGCTGGGTTAATTCTTAAGCATGTACTTTTTATTTGAAGTTATTAACTTAAAAATGTATGAAGTACAATGAATAATAACAGCAGGTGCAAAAATGGGCATTTAAATTGATAAGTATCCCAGCCATCAGTGGGTGCTTTGGGATTTTAATCTCTCGTACTTTAAAGGTTAACAAGTTTCAACAGATCTTGGATCAAACTGAAACACCACATATGAAGTGTAATTGAGACTAAGCTAACTGGAATTGTGCTAGATGCATTTCCTCCTATATGCAATGTTTGTGCACCCATGGCTCATTCAAAGAAGCTTGATTCTGAAAAGATGGGAAGGTTAGGTTGCAAAGTTATGCAATCCTTAAAATTTTATGTAACCATGAGAAAGAAGGGGCACGAATTATAATAAAGTGTTACATGTGATGCATGAATGTTTTTTCTCAATAATGGTACAGAACTGTGGTTTCAGGGTTTTAAATTTTGTATTTACTTTTAACATGTGATTCTTCATATCCTATTATTTGACGTGATCCTGAACCAGTTCATTCCTGTTCACATCTTCACCAGGCATTGTATTATTATCCTCCCAGCTTCATCTTTGGCTTTAAAGTAATTGCTTTTTAAACAATGTAAGCCAAAATTTTGTATGCATTTCTCATTTCACCCATTGTAATTACACCTCCCCATTGTGTTAATGTAACATTTGTAATGCAGTATATAGTAATTCCAGTTGTATGTAACATTTTAACTAGTTTGTTTCTTTGTGCTTAATCACAGGGGAAACTTACTGTACTAGAGTGATGAATGAAATGTTGCAGTGCTGAAATCAGTGTGACACTGCGCAATGTGGGAGAACTGCCCATAGAAATGGTGGAGGTGTCAGTGCACTCCACGTTAGAGTCTTCCATACAGCAACAGGTGTTCCAATGGAGCCAGGAGAACCTTCAGGCACAACTGCCTCTCCAGCCTGGTGCTGATGCAAGTTTCACCATCTACCTGTACTCTTTGGCAGACTTCCTGACACCTGCCACAGTGTTCGAACATGGTGAGCAGAATACTAAGTATAAAGTAAACTGATAGTCTATGTCAAGAGATGATATGTTTGTAACAAAAGAGTATGTGTATTTTCCAAATTTATTGTGTGGAATTCAGCACACCTTAGTGGCAATGATATTCTTTAGTGCACACGTAAATCTGTCTTTCACAGCTAATGATACTGCATACAGTTACAAATTGCTTTCCCTTTTGTTTTGCTAAATATTTATGTTCAAAATGTTTCTAATAATATTTGTAGATTGTAATGATATTTAGATTTTGTGTCATTTACCAGCTGCTTGTATGATGATTCAGCCCTCTCTTTCCCCCACTTCCAGAAATTATATAATTCTCATTTGAACATCATATACTGTAGGTGTTATAATTGACCATACAAACCTAATTTGCATTAACATCAGCATTAACCCCCAATATTAAATTCACAGTAATCCATTCAGTACTTCTGAGGAGTAAACTTGTTTGGGAAGAACGTGATTTTCCCCTTTGGTATTCAACATTTGTAACAAAGACTTCCAAAAAATTATATCAGTGTAGTGGTTCACATGGGGCCTAGCTTGAACCTTAACTGGAGGCTAGTTATTCAGTCTGAGTTTTCCATATAGTTTCCTCAGACCTTTCAGGAAAGTTCCATGATAGTATCACAATACAGGGAAATAAAGCTTCCTTCTACTGTCTTCTGACCATTTTTCATTCAGCACGGTTGATAAATTGTAATTAAATCAGCAAAGGCCTCCTCTATGCAATGAATATCCTAACATCAGGGTGATGTAATACATTGATATGCTAAAATATTTGTATGTAGTTCTGCCATGACACTTCATTTGTGGCATGTAGATGTTTGTAGTATTATACAACAGGCCATCCAGATAAATGGCAGTGTACAGTTACCACTCTTACACCTTGTACCAGTTCATTATCATAATCCTCCCACATGGCCACAGTAGTCGTGCAGTCATAACATGTAGTCACAGAATATCTCCCTTGATCTGTATTTTGTAGATGTTATTGTGACTTGATTATGGTCCTCATTTCAAGATGTCAGCAGCACAGCCTTTGGCAGCCAGCCTACTAGCTTTTTGTCAGGACCCAGCTCTCTTCCATCTCGACTTAGCTCTCCTACATTTGGAAGAGAACAGGCCTCAAGAAGATCTGAATTAATGTCTTCATTTAGGTGAGTCTGGTGTGTTTTTATGTATTCCTTGTACAGAACTCATAAAAGGAATACATAATGGGGATATCTAGTCTGTTCTGCTGCATGTTTATCTCTGAAGCTACTTAATTACATTAAAATTCAGTATCAGGAATACACACTGAAAGTGTTCAGTCAGATTGGCCTCTTGTACCAACTATGCAGGAGACTGGGTGTCCCCCAGAATTGATCTGAACTTGTTGATGAAGTGAATGATCTCTGCCTTTGCCAGGAATTAAAAACTGGTCATCCACTTTGTGGCCATTCACTGTACTGAATGATCTGTGCTGTCTGATAGAGGTCAAAGTAGTGACATAGTTTAAATTAATGTACAGCATTTCTCTGACAAAGTCAAAAGAAACCATAAAGAATCTTGGTGTGGATAGCTGGGCTGTCCCCATCTGCTAGTCTTTTTGAAGTGTATTGGACTGACCACATGCATTATGTGACTTTGATGCAGTCATGTTGAGTCTGTTGCATTTGGCTAACGGAAATATTGTAATTTAAAACATGAATACATTAATACCAAGAGGATGTGAAAACTTTTGTCTGAATCAATAAACTGTTAATTTCTTTCACTCTGTTACTAAAGAAAGAATATTATATTACAGCTGAATGTGAGAAAACATAAATGGGCAATTTGATTTTGTACAGGTAGGATTAAACAGTTCTTAGGTCCATATTCTATGCCTGACACTGAATTTACCATAATACTTGTTCTGTTACATCACCATGTTTCACAATCCCTGATTTTCAGCTTACACTGCTTATACTGTAAGGGTTGGTGGGCTGTGTGTGAATGCATGGTTGTGTATCCTAGCCATCTCTTTTGAGCTAATAGTTGGATTTGCATGACATTTACTGTGAATATCGTGGCTGTAGAGTACATCATGATTATGATTTCCTGCCACTGATACATCCAGGATTCTAATTTACAGATCAGGCGGAAGCAGTCATTCAGGAAGCAGCATTGGTTCATCTCGTTCCCCTTTCTCAAAACTAGGTGCTCCAAATACACCTAAGGTGAATATACACCACAATGATAAATACATTGTTTAGTTGGGCTTGAATTTACCTAAATGTAATGCAGATGATGTTATGGCATATGTTTGTATGTAATTAGGACAAGTATGATTATTATTATTTTGTAATGATCATCAGGATGAAATACGATGCTATACTGTACTGCACTACTATCCTATAAAATTGCTGAGAAATTATATACTGTTGTTAGTTTGTATTGTCTGCAGTGCATGACATGGTGCAGAATAATTTATTTCTGCTTGTGTTTGGAATTTGTTTATATTCAGTAAATCATTGTTTATTGTAACTACAGGTGCAAAACTTTCAGACTTTGTTACACAATGTAGGATTCAAAGTTGTGTTTATGTTAAGAGGCTGTTTAAATGTACTGCATTTTGTCTTCCCACAGTGCAAAATTGTGTTTGTTGTTATAAAGGTTTCACTGTAATCTTTTTGCTTTCTAGTTTATTTAATAATTGTGAGGTCCTGACAAAATTATAATTCAACTTCAAAGTACACAAAGTGCAGAAAATTATTTGAGGTTACAATAATGAGAAATTTGATTGATATTCACCAAACATTTGTATTATTCATTGAACTTGTTCACTGAGAAATTCTGTTCATATTACCTTCCCAGATCCTTCTTTTATTAATGATAGTAAAATACTTTGCAGATTCTGGAAGGGCAATTAAAGTTGAGGTACTCTGGTGGAGCAGGCCTAGAGGCAGGATACTGTCGGGTCAGTTCTGTTACTCTGAGTGTTGAAATGTTACCTTCTGTTCAAATCACAAATTGGGATGTTCTTCCTGCAGAGACGTGAGTTATATTTCCACAGCTTATTATCCTGAAATACAGGAAATACTGCAGACAGTGAAAATGAAATAACATGATGTCTCTGTTCCCATATTTCAGCAATTCTCAGTTCTACCTAGTTCTGGACATTGCCAACATCACTAATCATGAACTGGAACTACAGTACACTTCATCCAAGTGCATCTTAATTGAGGGGCATGAGTCATGTCGCATCCCAGTACCAATTAATCGTTGTCCCCTTTCAAAACTTACCAAGGTAAGCTTGTTATCCTGATCTAAATTCTTTTTAAATAGTGATACTAAAGTAATACTGTTATGTGAAAGTGAACCCAATACAAAGAACTTACAAGAGAAAATTCATATTGCCTGACATGTGTTTTGAGAGACATTCAGGTTACACACTCTTAAGATGATAAAATTATGAATTTCAGCCATGGTGCGCTATGTAGCAATATAGAAGAAACTGGTAATAACATGTTGAAAGAGTAAGGTTTGATAGGATCACAAAAATCATTGTAAAACAGTGTGGTTTATTTTGGAGTACACATTATTGCCGAGTAAATGGACTCAGAACCATCTATGATCCAAGATGATCATACATCCGTAGATGTTTGGATGCCAATAACAAGAACGTATAGTACCATAACATAAAGGAGACAAATAGAAACAAGACGTATACAATTTTTAACATAATTTTAGCTTTCATATAGACATAACAGGCACTAGTATTTTAATTAAATGATGTTTTTAAGTATTTTTATGCACAACTGATGTTGATATGTTTCTGCATATTAAGAATTCCTTTGTATTAAAAGAAACTCTCCTTGAAGGTGGGAGGATTGCCGAAACATATAATAGGTTGTATTGTTTAGTGATATAAATGTATTTGTCACTGTCTTGTGTGAAGCTGGGTGGAAATACAGAGCACAGAATATGTATATATGTATAAACTATATTCATATGGAAGGATGACAGTGGTGGTAAAACCAAACATTGTAGGAAGGCAGAGTATAAAAATGCATGCATATTGTGATGTCTAACATTCTTATTGCTGAAATCAACTTTATCCATGCCAGTTTTTATACAGTTCCATTGATTGCTTTGAAATAAGCAAGGTATGGTGAAGGGACAAATCTACAGCCTTCTCATATAGCATTCTACTTTTATAAACATGCACCAAGTGGTACTTAAATTACATATGAATTTTAAAATGACCATCCCTTATTTTGTTTTATATGTACTTCCTTTGTGCCTTTTCATTGTATACAGGGTGTCCCAGGAGGAAAGGACCTAACTTCAGGAGAGTGTTCCTTAGGTCAAACTATAACGATATAACCCAAAATACCTATATCCAGAGTTCAATGGTTACGGAGATATTGGTCAGAGAAGTTTGAAACTTTGACAGCTATTACTCACTTATTGATTACCAAATACATATTGAAACTGGCAGGAATATGTGGTTTCTGTAATGTTAATAT
>Ga0123354_10007440_pt1 | contig 16490 bp, 10 predicted proteins | sample TergutLab28metaG_2_FD_97872 | JGI IMG/M metagenome (GOLD analysis project Ga0123354, IMG submission 97872) | Labiotermes labralis P4 segment gut microbial communities from Petit-Saut dam, French Guiana - Lab288 P4 | ecosystem: Host-associated > Arthropoda: Insects > Digestive system > Gut ...
AACAAATGAAATTTCCATTTTACAAAATGACATAAAAATAAAATCACTCTAAAATGTCCTCAGAAAAGGGGGCATATAACTGTCCTTCAACTCAAACTTGCAATTTGTGATCCATTTCTGAAAATTCCGTCCACAACTCGGAGAAATGCTGACTAAATGGCGTAACGAGGGCCGGCACAGAAGTCGCTATAATGTTGTCCCAGTTTCCTGCAAGTGCTCTGCTTGTCCAATTACTGGAACCACTTATAAGAATTTTCTTATCGATCACAAGAAACTTGTGGTGCATCAGAAATGGAGACTTCTTCATACGCACAGGGACACCTGAAATAAGGTTCAATAAAAACTGCAAGCAAATTTATAAACAAAAATAAAATCACATGAGATCTGAGATTCCAATATCAGTGACAATTAAGATAATGAAACGGGATCTGATACTACATAATTTGGTACACAGCTACCCATGTGTTGGAGGAACCCTCTGCTTCTGTTCTTAAGCTAAAAGGGGCAGTCTTGTGGGGATATGATTGTACATGATATGGAAAATTGAGAACTAGGAACAAGGCTGCAGTGAAAACAATAAACCTACATACTGCAACTATAGTAGCAATACTTGCGTAAGGTCTCTGGCAGCAGATCAGCAAGACTGGACTGGTATCACAAGTGTCAAGAGCATAAAGTCATGTGCTTTTGCTACAGTTTACAGTGCTATGATCTGAAGAGGTGTCAGTCATGTGTAATCTGTACTTGTCTGAGTAGCTGGTGAGACTCACAATGAAGGTACAGTTCATTTAACAATGCTGTCATCGGTAAAGAGTATATAGCGTTAAGCAATAGGATGATCCATAACTAAAAAGTATATATATGGAATGAAGTAGTTAGAGCCTAATTTGAGGTACTACACTGGCATTTACCTGGAATGACTGAAGAAAACAACAAGAAAACTTGTCAGGGATACTCATTCTCCAGGCCGAAACTGAACTTGGGACCTCTCCAGTATGAAGTAGCAAGTGTACTACTCTCTTGACTGTAAAGTGCTGCAGCATAGTCTATACAAAGTAGCATGGCTTATATGAAGTGACAGAGGAAAGAACTGTCATGAATATCTATATTCATAAACCCCACTGAATAAAGGATTAGGCATGGTACACCAGTTTGCATAAAATCTAGTTTGTCCCCCTATCCAGATAGCAGTGTTCTGTGCACCACAGTATATGCATGAGGACACATATTTCTCCTGTACTCTCTCCTATATATGTGTTCAAAATGCCAAAAAAACATTTGAAGTTTTTCCTTACCATATTTCCTCAGTATAGGTATTTGAGTACCACAGCCATCTGCCATGTCAGCATCAGCTATGACTCTCACATTGACACCTTTTCTGTGCAACCTGACAATAGTTTCTGACAGTACTTGGCTTGTAATGATGTACATACATACATCCAAAGATGATGTAGCCATTTCTAGCAGCTCAATAAGACGTCTAGAAAACAGTAAATAAATTAGGGCATTCCATTCTTTTGGGATATTATGCTGTGTCACTGGGTAGTCGATGAAGCATGAATGCAGCATCACATCCCAGACAAATTGAATCATCAACTACACCACGGCAAAAACCTCAAAACTCCCAACTAAATTAACTTCATTACATCAGTAATATTACAAAACTTGATAGTAAACTCAAAAGCGGATGTGTATATAAACTGTACAACTACTCAGCATGAGTAACAGGAATAAGCAAGTTGGGAAAAGCAATGAAAACAGAAAGCCAACAGTTATTTGATAAGTTTACCTCAAATGATGATATGAATATGAGTCTTTCGTGCAAATAACCCTGTTATGGCTTTCTGATTCACACTGAACCCCCTTATCCGTAAAAAACATAACCTCATTCAAATGCTCTGCATTTGATTTAGAATGTTGCCTATATCGGTTCAAGTAGTACATAGCAATCTCTGGAATGATTACTGCAAAAACTAAAGACATTCCCAAATTTGCCAAGGACATAAACATTTCTTCTTAAAGTACATAAAAAGTGCCTTTGGGAAACTCCGCACTATTGTGGTCGTTTGAAAGACAACCAGAGATGATTAACAGTTTTACACTAAAGTTTGTTTCCAAAAACGTATGCGGTAACGTTTTATGTGCAGTTTAACTGTGTGTCGCACACGTGTCAACAAATAACATACAGGAACACCGGCACCAACACCTTCTAATATTCCGACCACATTATAACCACCACGGACTACCAACATAGGGAAGCAACGCGGTAGCTCTTACAACACAACCCCTGCCGACTGGTCGTTCGTCGTGCATAGTATCACGGTGGTCGTCATTTCTGATTCGTGATTTGAAATTTGTAGGGAGTATGTGAAGCAACAAGAAACCACGGCGGCATAAGAAATTCAGGAATTGGTATACCCTGGTACCATTACGGGAAGAATGATGCTGTCAACATACGCAACATCACGTACCCTAACCTGAACTAACCTATGTTACCATACATAGCCCTAAACTAAACTATCGTAACTAAATCTTACCTAACCCAACGTAACCTAACCTATACCGTCCTAAACTATCGTAATATGGAAGTGAAATAAGTAAAAGGAAAGAGAGGGTACACCTGCTCCTGGGAAGTAGAATATATTGTGTGTTTGTAGCTATAGTGCACATGCAGGGTAAAATACAGCGTAGATGTAGTGCAAACCAGGAAAGCGAGAGAAACAGCATCCCGAGGAGTGAAATTGATGATACTTTATTGGGCTAATGAGCATACGGGAAGGAAGTTGCGAAAAGTCAAAGCAAATCAACGCTGAAATATTGTATGCTTTCTTCTGGGTAATTCCCCGGCGCCTGAATTCAGACGCCAGGGAATTACCCAGAAGAAAGAATACAAGATTCAGAACACGGCGAAAGTTTGAAATCAAGAACAATGAAAACAAATGTGTTGCTTGAGCAATACTTTATCTGACAACTCGCATGATTGTATAGCGACTCGCTACGGGTTGGGCGGTGCGGAGATCGAATCCCGGTGGGGGCGAAATTTTCGGCACTCGTCCAGACCGGCCCTGGGGCCCATCCAGCCTCCTATACAATGGGTGTCGCGTCTTTCCCGGGTGTAAAGCGGTCGGGGCGTGACTTTGACCACCCACCCCCATCTAGCGCCGAGGTTAAGGAAAGAGTAGAGCTCTTTGGGCCTTCGTGGCCTGTTCTAGGATGAACTTTACCTTTACCTTTACTCGCATTGTTACCCGCAGACTGTTTTGCGTGATGGCGGGCAGCGCAGCATTTGCCGCAATTCCAATTTGCCGTGAGTTGAGGTACACGATTTTTAGTTCAATGGTTACAGTTAGTATTAACTTACTTGTCATATTGCAAGAAGATGCTGGGAATGTTTTCCTTCAGCAAGCAGACATATAATATCTAACACAAATTGGCCACTGCACATCATAGTTGTTTAAGTTAGACGAGCAGACAGGAAGTGACCATTAATGGTTATCACATAAAGTATTGTCTCCATTTCATTATGTTTATTTATGAACACAAAGTTGTTGAGACAAAGATGGGAGTTTGATATGCAGGAGGAAGATATTGCAGGATGACAGGTGAGCTGCAAATTTACACTTGTTTTGCATTTAATTTTATTGCTTAGCACACATAATTTTATCCTCAAAGTTGCCCCCACTATGTAATATATTAAATATATTGCCTTTTTTGATGGATACAAACTGATGAGTGGTCCTGCTGTTGCTACATTTCCATTTAAGATCCCTACTGAATTTTAAAAACACTACAACTGTATATATGAATATTCAGATTACTTGCTGAAACTCATTTTGTTTCAGAATTTCATTTGTTTAAACACTGGAAGGTGATTTGGGTTGCAGATATGTACGTAGCCAGCTGTTGTGATGGTATGTAGTGGGTAATGCGTGCATCCTACGGGGTGTGTACTTGATCAGTCTTCTGGTGCACAAAGTGTAACAGTCCTCTTTGATCAGAATCTTTGTGTAATGTCATGCATATTATAGCTTGTCTGAAGGGTGTTAACTTTTTAATGTGCTGAAAGTCCATTGAGGTACCATTGTATTTGATCCTTATATTCTAAACATGCCGCATATCAAGGTAAATAAATTAATTAGTAAGTACATTCTAGTGGTTACAGTGTTTTTGTATTATGACATTTATATGGCTTCATTTGTAGCAACAGAACTAATTCCATCATTGAATGGGATTGGTTAGTGATATCTGCTGACACAGGAATCTAATCGGATCAAGCTCAGACATATATATATATGTGTGTGTGTGTGTGTGTGTATATATATATATATATATATAATAGTAGGGATTCATGCTCCGGATTTTCAGTGCCCTACAGTATGGAATCCCAAGATGGTGATTATTCAAATCACTCTGTGTGGCTACCCAGTGCCAGGTAAGAATTCCATCACTCACAAAATGAATAACACTTTTCCCTGTAGGCACTTTCTGTCAGGATATGTAACCTTCTGAAGCCTGGAATTTGTGTAAAACATAAAGTTACTCTGTTAAAATCCAATTAAATGCAATTTTTATGGTACATTCACCTTGTTATTTTACATTATAGTACTTGCAACATATTCTGACTCATATCAAGCAGACAAATACAAGGGAACATACATATGAGTTTACAGTTACACTAGAGAGCACTTCATATGTGTTTGAATGTATACACGATATAGCGGCATTAAATATTGTTTATGTTTGCAATTTTTTGTTAGTTAAATGTTAGTCTCAAAACTCGGATATGCAGAAAATCTGGATAATTAGATTTTTCTTTGAAAATAGGCTACAATAGCAGTTTGAAGTTTGGCTGTTACTATTTACAGTATGTAAAGGTAATGCAAAGTAAATTTCACCATAGAACAGGCCACAAAGGCCCAGAAGGGGGTTAGAGTTATAGCTCTGCCTTTTCTTTAACTTCAGCTCTAGATTGGGGTGGGTGGTCAACACCACACCCTGGCCACTTTACCCCTTGGAAAGATCTGGTACACATTGTATTGGAGGCTGGGTAGACTCCAGGGCCGGTCTGGATGGGTGTGGAAGATCTTGTCCCCCACCAGGATTCGATCCGCAGACCATCCAGCCTGTAGTGAGTCACTGTACCAACTACACTATTCTGGCCCACATTTACAGTATGTACCTGTGTCTAAACCTTTTGACCATATCCGATTTTAAGTTCTAGAAGCTGTAACACTGTACTGTACTTGATCTGGTAACTGGCGATTTCAAGGCAAGTTAGTTTTGTAGAATTCTTGACAGATTTACCCAGAGGGCCAAACTGATCTGGATAATTGGTGATTCAGATAGCCATCGTCTGGATAAGTGGAGTTCTACTGTGTTTGTGTGTTTGTGCTTATAATATATTAATGATTAAAATTTGATCTCACAATCATTCTTGCTGCACTGCTGGAGTGAACAAGTACAGTGTGTTCAAGTGTGCTCACTCCAGGTTTGCAGTCAGAATGATTGATGACATCCCGTAGATATTTGATTGCATAATGAAATCCTGACTTCTGCAGCCATATACAGGAATATATCTGACTGCTGAATACATAAAACAAGGTCTTAATAATTTTTAAATCTTTTATTTTACAGTTATCACTGTATTATATCCGTATGTATTGAGACAAATATTGAACAAACACAAAAGAATTGTAAATGTAAACATTACTTGATACTACTGCGTGTTCTATACAAAGAGATGCATATGTAGTATGTCTGATGTAACTGTAAACATACATTTGTCTCCCTGTTGATTGCTCAGTATGAGCCAAAATATGTCTGGGATACTCTAGTATGAAATAACAAAGTGTATGTAGCCTAATTAAGCGTATTTATGAAGACACTAGTAGTAATAAATTGTGACAGAATACATGGAAATGCAAAATATTAAGAATATAAAATTACAGTTTGTACCTCACAGAGAACTTAGTCTTCCTGCATTATGGAGACCAACTGGTTACTGCTGAAGATGGCAGTGTTGTTGGATGTGACTGTGTGTATTTGGGGAAGTATTCCCTAACATTTCAGAGGATCTTAGTGCCTTTTTCTTCAGGTTTAAACAATCAAACAATAATTCTTCTTGGACTGCTGGACCCTGAAGATTAAGGCATTATGTTCATTAGAAATGTCAGGAAGTGTTTGCCTGGTGACACATTCCAGCTGCACCACTGTGAGAACCTTAGATGTCACATGGTTAGTGCTGTGCGGGAACAATTTTTTTTTGGTGGGATTTGTACCTATTGTATGCAAAATATGAAGAGTTTGTTTATGTTAATACAGGCGATACATACAGCAACCGCTGTGCTAAGTTACAGTAACATGTGCAGAATATTTATCAACTGTCCTTAGAGTGAAGGACGGTGACTGCAGCTTCCTCCAAAATATAATTTTGAAACCATAAATAAATTCACTGCATCCTTATATTCACTCTGTATTTTTCAACATTTAATAATCCTTTGGTATAGGTGCCAGTTCTGCTAGCTACAGGAGCACAGGGAATGTACGTACCTGTTGTTGACATTACTGCCATGTTTCAGGGTTCAGCCACAGATGTTGGGGTGGAATATACCTGCTGAGGAGTTGGTCCATATCCCATCCCATTGGCTTTCATTTCCCGAGGTGGAGCCCATGATGCATTATGCCATTGGTCTTGTCTACTGCTTCTTCTTTGTTGCTTGTCTTGTTGGCAATGGGCTAGTCATTTGGATTTTCTCCACGTAAGTGCTCTGTGAAAACTCAGTGCATGCTTGAAGTTCTTCAGTGCCATAGCATGTTGTTAGGATGTTATACTCTTAACATATAGGTTATGTTTCAGCATTACACAGTGATTTACAGTTAAATGGTAGTGCATGTGTGTGTGTGTGTGTATATATATAGGAAGTTGGACAAGTAAGGTAACACAGCAGTTTATGAGAAGACTTTCAGTCACACCGTTATGATACTTCATATCAATCAAAGCACATGGCTGTACTTTTTCAGCATAATTGCCTTGCCTAGTCACACAGTGCAGTGGGTTTATCCAGACCCTGTGCTCAGCAGTGCTTTTCATATTGAATGTCTTCATCTGTCTCAAACTTCCTTCGAGAAACATGCAGCTTTAGGGACCTTCGCACCCACACAGAACTATAATATATGTGCCTTCAGTCATAAGTGGTGATGAATGAAACATAATTGTGTTACCTTACCTTGTGGACCTCCCTGACATAACCTCATGTGTTCTGGTAATACCGTTATTTTTTTAATGCTGTTTTCTGTACAGGTCAAAGGCACTTCAGACCCCATCGAACATGTTTGTGGTGAATCTGGCAATAATGGACTTCCTCATGATGGCCAAGGCACCTATCTTCATCTACAATTCATTCCATAAGGGATTTGCAGCAGGACACAAGGCTTGCCAGATCTTTGCCTTCATTGGAGCGTTCTCTGGCATTAGTGCTTCCATGTTGAATGCCTGCATTGCCTATGACCGATATACGTAAGCTGATGCCTTCACACTCTTCGACCAAGCGTTAAAATGTTTGTGAGTTTGAGATGTTCACAGTCATGTGGTTGAGGATTCCATTCTTCTGGCATGTGACACTGCTTCATCGGTTCGTGGCATTTCAAAGGAACATAGTGCCTTCATCTTCGAGGATATAATTCCAGATTATTGATTATTCTTGGAACTCTTAGACTCTTCAAGATGGAGGCTCCATGTTCTTTGAAAACCTTAGGTGCCAATTACCTAACAACACATCACTTCATCCCAGAAGACTTTGAATCTCCAGGGAATTTGTCAAGCAACCGTTATGCTCACATTAATAATATTTGGTGGAGTATACTTTATGAAGCTCCCTGTTAGTACAGTTTCTCCATCCTCGTGACACTTCCTCCCTATTACGTCACATTATTTTCCAAAGCGCACCTGCTGACGTGTACTCAACTTGTAAGATAAGTGGGCCGTAAATGTGTCAGTAATCAGTGAGTGGTTCTGTTGCAGCACCATTGCAAGACCATTTGATGGCAGAGTAACAAAGGGGCGTGCCCTTATTATGGTCATATTTGTGTGGTCCTATGCTTTACCATGGGCAATCATGCCCATGTTAGACATCTGGGGGCGATTTGTACCAGGTAAGTTTTTTGAAGCTGTCGTAATGAGAGGTCTTGCATATGAAAAATTGTAGGAAGATGGATAATGGATACCTTACTGTGGGCATTAGTTCCTTTTTAGAAGTATAGCTCCATTGTTTCTTAACCTTGGCACTTGGTGGATTAAGTAGGGTCACTCCTTGGGTGTTTTACCCTGGAGAGAGGAGTATCTAGGATTTATTAGACAGAGCTGATGGGCCCCAGGGCCAGTGTAGATCCCGTGGCATAAAAATACAAAATAAAAGGAAGTTGGTAAGTAGTGCAATTTGAAGTGTCTGTGTGGATGCAAATGTGATATGATCAGGCATTTGTTGTTATAAACTGTAAGTGTCAGAAAACTGAAGATGTAGATGGCTGTGATGACCTGTAACAAGTGTGGCAGTTTACTGCACCCTGTTTCTTTAAGATTCATTTTAATATTATTCCCTGTCTAAACCTAAGTGTCCAAAGTAGCTGCTTAACCTCCATGTTTTTCAGCAGCATTTCTCTAGTCCATATCTGAATCATCCTAACAGTATGTTATGAAGCGTATAAGTTATGAAGTTTCTCATTATGCAAGATTTGAGGTTCTCATAGCTGTGTTGTTGAAGGTGAAGTCTCCTGGGAAGTGCTTCTATGTCATTGGCTGAGTGGTTCCCATCATTTTGTAGGATCATGGTGCATTCAGAACGCTAGCACTTAGCCAACAACGTACATTCACATCCCAGAAGACTTGAATTCTCAGTCCTCAGTTCAGTATACCATCTTTAGAACCTTGTCTGGTTGAACTACTTCATTGCGTTTGAAAAATCACCAGACAAAAGTCGTGGCAGTTACACATTGGTCGACAGATACAGCGTAGTCCTAAGAGAACTTATTGTGCAACATACAGTTGTATGTTTTGTATATGGTTGTATGTTTTGTATATGGTTGTATGTTTTGTATATGGTTGTATGTTTTGTGTACAGTTGTATGTTTTGTATATGGTTGTATGTTTTGTATACAGTTGTATGTTTTGTATACAGTTGTATGTTTTGTATACGTTTGTATGTTTTGTTATATGGTTGTATGTTTTGTATGCTTCTATTTAATTTTGTATATTATGTATTCTTATTGTTATGTTTATGTTGTCTTATTGTTATGTATGTTCCATTCTAGGTATTATGTTTTATTGTGTTGTCCTGTGTATTGTTTGTGTGTAAATGTGTACTGTACTACTGTCACCGGGTGTCAACCCAATTGCAGTAAACAAATATATCAATATCAATATGAGATCTTAAGCATTTCAATTAATTTGGTACATGTATTTCAAGAAGTGACAGTAGGTCGATAAAGAGATAATTAAACATCACTCTTTGATGTTCCAGAGGGCTTCTTAACAAGCTGCACCTTCGATTACTTGACAACAACACCCGAGAACCAGTTCTTTGTGGTGACAATCTTCATATTCTCATACGTGCTGCCGATGAGTCTGATCATCTATTTCTACTCACAGATCGTTAGTCATGTGGTTAACCATGAAAAGACGCTGCGTGAGCAAGTAAGTTCTTGGTCTTGGTATGTGGCGTCCCACTATGCTTCTTGGCCTGAATAAAATAGCTTTTTCATTAATCTAGTTACTTGTAGCCAACTAATGGGAACAAGAACAATTATTTACTAATGAGCTGTGTTGACAGAATAAGAAAGTTATTTTGATTAACCCTCTAGCACCAGAATTAAGTGCCCTTGGTGATATGCAGAGGATTGGAATATAAATGATCCCTGCATAAGGGGGGTACATATATATGTGTGTGTGTAACTTTTGGCACCAAAATGTTAAGTTGTTGGTTTTAGAATTAGTGAATAATGTCCTGAAATTTCCAGGTTTTCAAGCACAGATATGAAAATACTGGTATTAGTTCTTTAGCAACGAGGTGTGATGGTGTGGATCAAATGTGGTTGGCCCAGGATGGGGTCAAAAGGAACACAGTAATGAAAATTTGGGGTACTTGCAAGGAGATGTTGTATAATGACATTCTTTTCACTTTATTACATAATGACAGTTGAGCCATGCATCATAATGTAACGAAACAATGTATATATTACAGGGAATATGTGCACATGCACCTGCAGACACACACACACACACACACACACACACACACAGGATGCCTGTTTTTTCATTTCCCTGATCATGGCATCTATATAACTTAGAAAGCCCTTATCTTCTTGGACATCCCTTAAGAGCTTTTGTGCCAGGGGCACCATAAGGAAGACATTCTGTGTGTGTGTGTGTGTGTACGTCTCTTTTCATAGTTCATATACGTACTGTTCTGTACTTGAAATTATGTACCAAAAAGTATTAGTTTTTAAGTATAGTATTTTGTAGTCATCTGATGTCTTAACATTCAGTACCACTTCAAACCCAAATATTGCCTGTCAGTGCCGAAGAGACAGCTGCCCGTCAGAATCGCTGGCATTCATCTTCGTTATCACAATATGTAGTAGCTAAAAGTTTGAGCAAGTGATTACAGTCTGAAAAATTGAAATATACTGATGTAATTTTTAAAAAAGGATTTGCAGTGACTGTTAACATGACATCGAAAAACTGTACTGCAATATTTGCACAACACTTCAGCCACTATGGCTGCCATACACATTGGTAAGAGTATGGAGTAGTGTTCACATTATCTCAGTGTGGTCTGTGTTAGGCCCATGACAGGAAATGAGTATTATTAAGAAGATTAACTCTCTGGTTTAAGAAATTACACTTGCATGTGTGTAGACTAGGTAGAAATTATGTGCTTTTCGTTACGCTCTTTAGTGTTGCAAGTACTGCATGCGTTTGCAGGCTAAGAAGATGCATGTCGAGTCCCTGCGTAGCAACCAGCAGCAGAACCAGACATCCACTGAAATTCGGATAGCTAAAGCTGCCATCAGCATCTGTTTTCTGTATGTGTTGTCATGGACACCATATGGTGTGATGGCCCTCATTGGAGCATTTGGAAACCGGTATGTAATGATGTAACTGTATCATTTATGGCACATTGTTTCATGTTCCTTCATTTATAGTAAACTCTTTGAGCAAACTGAAGTGGACCTTGGAAAGTGTATTCAGTATAATGGTTTCCCCCCCCCCCAATATAAATGTGTAATTTTGCAAGTCATTACATTTTAAGTTTCTCCCATTTGTCCTGGCGTTCGTTTTAACAGACATGCTGTCGTCCCCTCAACATAAGAAAAAGTAGCATATAGTAATAAGTGAAGATTCAGGTCTTCTGAGATGTGGCACTGCTGTGACAACCTCAAATTTTCTCATGTTTATGCATGATTTGTACTTTGTATGGACGTTCTAGAGCTCTCCTGACACCTGCAGTTAGCATGATTCCAGCATTAACTTGCAAACTTGTTGCCTGCATAGACCCATATGTTTATGCCATCAGTCACCCCAGATACAGGTGAGTCATATTTCATACCATAAACACTCTTAATTATTTTACATTATTTTCATTTCTGTCCTCACCCCTAACCTGTATGAATTAAATTGTATGGAAATTAAAAAATAAAGTATCTTATGTATAAGAAAATATATACGACTTCTTGCAACCAATGTTTCTGTGGGGGTGCCTTCTGAGAAGTTATGCCATACTCCTGGCAGAAATGAACCAACATTTCAGAGGATCATACCGCCTCCATCCCACTTTGCCCAGCCTACGTGCTGTCTCATTCCAGAACACAGCAATCTGCATAATCCCCACTGTGATGTCACAGGACATGAGGAGCAAAGATACGATACTGGATGATCATAACCGGAGGGGGGGTTCATAGACTGAGCAGTGTTCGGACAGGATGTGAAGGGGTTCAGGGATTAAACAATCTTTAAGGGCAACACCTGTAGCTGTTGCCATTTAATGTAAGAACTGGTATGAATTATTCAGCCGTTGTTTCCCTATAGCATCTTCATCTTATTTTAAATTTTCCAGTGTTTCACTGTAATATGTACATACTTTCCTTCCATCAGTACACAGTACTATGTTATGTTAGGACTTTTTTTCCACATTGCTTTTCAAAACACTGATGATGAATGAATTCAAAGTAATGTTACCAGTAGTTTTGAATGGTGTGAAATACATGCATAGTCTCTTGTTCTCAGGGAAGAACCTAAGTTATGGGCATCATACACTGATGATGGTGGCCATGATATCTCTGAAATACTGGTTGCTGTTTAGGGAAAAGACTGCTATTTATTGTGAGGATTATGCAAAACACAAGAATGAACTGGATAGGCAAAATATAGTTTTTGATGTTAAAGCAGACGGTAGATATTGTCTTCACTGTGCTTTTAAGGGTTAAATTAAAATGTTAAATACCCTGTTCCATGGACCTTATGGTGCACGCCTTATGGTCGATATGAACCATAAACCCACCAAGATCTTAGAAGGCAAGTTTTAGGGAAAAAATATGTTTACTTTTTTGAAGAACCTCCAGACTGCAAGATGCAGCAGAATATTGTGCATTATTGTACAGGAATAAAGTGTATCCCTTCCACAAAACATGATGCATGTATCCCTATGATCTAACAAGTTTTCAGCTGACTTTGTAGGTTGGAACTGCAGAAGCGACTCCCATGGCTCAATATTGATGAGACATCTGCACAGAGTGAGACCAGCTCTACTGCCACAGCCATCTCCAGCACCAATGCTGCAAGCACTACTGAGTCACGTGCTCCAAACTGAACTGCTGGAGGGATGTTACGTTACATGTTGTGTTACACAAGCCTGAATTACCCCTTAAAGTGGCCCAGTCTGTGGTGCTGCTCACTGTAACTGATTACTTTGACATGTAACTACTGTAAATTACAACTCCCTGACATTAAAAGTAAGGAAAAGGTAAAAAGAAACTCATTACATCTGTGACGAATGAAAAAGACTCCTCTGTCTATATCTTCCATTTTTAGCATTGATTTTCTTTACTACTGACATTTGACCATTCACAGTATGTTTACTGCTATTATTCTGCTTTCATTAGGCATTCATTCATTCCATTGGCATGTGCAGAATGTGATGTTTCCTTTCTCTTCTCAAGAGCTTCTTCCATTCCTCTCTGTTACGTACTTTTTCCTGCCACCCTTCTCCACCAACTATTTTTCCATCCCCTCTCACCTCATCTTGTCATCTGTTTCATGGTCTACCTCTCAATCTTGTTGTTCCCAAATACATCTTTCATTAGGCATTTGTAATATTAATTTTTTTCCCCATGCCACTAATTTGTGGCAATATACACTAAGATTGGGCTTTTGTACATAGGCATAATTAAGTAAAAGTAACTTATTTTATTGTCTGAAAGACATATTTATAAAATAATATCAGAAACATGTCCCATCTGTCTCTTTTCCTTGTTAAGGATTTCTGTTGACTAACAGTGCCATTGGTATAAAGGTGAAAGAATTGTCCCTCATGTGATCCAGTCATTACAGGTGTCAGCACTGTGCAACATGGCAAAATTTCTTTCATCTGATGTCCGATAATTGAGAAATCCTGATAATCCAGCACTTGAGGAGAGTGTTCCCATGATGATGTTTTGGTTTTTAGCAAGAGAAGAGCTTCGTCGATGAGACAGGCAGTTCAAGGATATGTTCAAAAAGACCTTCAAGAATGTTCATCAACTATTGTGGTATATCCTGACCCCCTGTCCCCTCCTCCATCAGCATCATCAGGTATGATGATTTCATGAAACACAAAAGATGACCGTGATGGCCCTGGACCAGCAGAGGAAGGAGATATCCAGATGGAATACTGCTCTGATTGGTTGTACAGTCTAATTATAGGAGCAGTAACAAAATATTACGTCTCAAGAACTTAGGTCATTATAGGGAAAAGCTAAAGCAATCCCTATACTGGCTTGGACAGGCCCTTAGGGTTCCAGGAGGTTGATACTCCCAGAATTGCTAGAAACAGTGGGCTTATGAAGATATTAAAGGTGTCAACCTTACACACTGCCTGCCTTTAACCTCCAAGAGATATCACTGGTACTCATTTCTGTTAGAGGCAGATCATTATAGGTACCATCTGGTAATCTGGAATATTCAATAATTTGGCACCTGTCCGGTGCCATGCAAGTAGAATTAATAGAATTTTGCTATGTGTGCTGTCTGCAGTTTCATTAATTCTTGATTCCTGCCATGAAATCCTAATGTACAGTTTGATGTTAGAAAAAAGCACTTATGTGGCAGAATACTTGGTAATCCTGAAGTATCTTTAAGTGGTACGTAAAAATCCAGTTCTTGTCTCACAGATAACACAGTCCATCTACATTACTATCACCAAATAGTTAATATTGTTTAGGTAAATTGTAATTGCTTATTGTCAGGACCATATGCAACACAGTACATTGTGGGTACTTGAGTGTACAAAACTTTGTTCTTTGAAGGGATAGCCATAGGAAAACCAACTGAAAATGTATTTATATCTTAATGTGACCACTGTACCAACCCCAAATATCGTTGTTTCTGGTTTGATCTGCTTTTCAAACTGGCATTAATGTTTGATCATTTGGGTTTGTAAATGTATGTACAGAGGGTGTATGATGGGGTACAAATTGTTTTTGTGACACACAATTGAAAGAAGAATGAGGACATGATGAATCCTGAAAGAGTGACAGAGAAGTCCAGTATGAAGTATGTCGTTGCTTGAGCAATGTGTCCTGTCATAGTGAGTTCAGTCACTTTAGGTTCTCATTTGTATGGCATGTTTTAGTACGTTAAGCACACAGTTTTACAGCATTCTACTGCGTATCATGCAGCAAAAATATTTGTATATCATGAATGAATGGAAATGCATACAAAATCTGAGTTGGCAAGCCTTACAGAAAGAGAGGCCCTAGATAGAAGGGCAATATCAAAATCGGCACAGATTATGGTAGCTTAACAAATGAAGGTACTCTGTGTCTACAACATGAATGTGGACCTGAAGGCAAGAGAAATGGGGACACCAAGGTTATTAGCTTCATATTTACAATTTTCAATTTTTGAAAAGAGGTGTAAATTGTAATTGTAATGGAGCTCGAATAGACTGTTTTATCATAACAATTAGAAAAGTAAGGTAGGGTGTTGTGAACAAGAATGAAATGGCTTAGCAGCATATCAAATTGCAGTTATTTGTGATGGTGGTGATGAACCTTGGGGCTACATAATAACAAGGAGCATCTTAATTTACACTTAATACACCATGGCTATTAGTAGCTTGGCCTAAATCATTGGGACAATTCAAACATTTCAATTGTTATACTCTGATCTATATAAATTAAGTTGGAACCACATGTAATAACAGTTTCAGGATATGTTTATGTAGTTAAAATTTACTGGGTAGCATTCACCTGTAGATATTAATTTGTGAAAAATACTCAAATTTTTAATTGTTTGAACAAGTATTTATGACAGACTTGAAAATTTGAAAGTTACATAGGTATTATCTACATTTAATGTCACGCTGATTTATTATTCTCATGTCGCGGAATATGTGGTCAAAGTGAACTCGGGGGGATGAAACAGACTCTTCACTTTCCGAATTTTTTAAATTGACAATTGAAGGAGGTAAGGAAAAAATGTATTGGCTTTTTGTGGCTTTGAACTTACCGTGTATGATTCACATCAGCAGGGAAATGCATTTTTGCGGGTTATCATCCCTATTACTTGAATAAGCAGTCGCGGACAGCCGACGAGGGGTGGTCCTTCAGCTTGGGGGTTGGGCGAGGTGCTAACAACCCTTTCCTGTAAAACACTTATGTTAAGAAACATTCACAGGTGGGTTGCTTGCTCTGGAGACAAAACAATCCGGAGGTAAACTACTCCCCCACTTGGATCTCCAGGGGGGGAGTGTTTCCAGGGGAAGCATCGCGCAGCAGGCAAAGAGAACTGAAAATAGGGACTTGGAATGTTAGGAGTCTGTATAGGGCAGTGTCACTTAAGGCATAGCAAGGGAATTAGTGAGGTATAAATTAGATGTAATGGGTGTACAGGAGGTCAGGTGGGAGAAAGGGGGCACAGTAAGAGCAGGGGCTTATGATTTTCTTCGAGAGGGTGGAAGGGTTTAAATATTTGGGAACAACTTTAACAAATCAAAATTGTATTGCAGAAGAAATTAAGAGCAGATTGAGGTCAGGAAATGTTTGCTATCATTCGGTGCAGAACCTTTTGTCTTCCAGGTTGCTATCCTAAAATTTAAAGATCAAGATATATAGAATTATAATTTTGCCTGTTGTTTTGTATGGGTGTGAAGCTTGGTCGCTGACATTGCGGGAGGAAAGGAAGCTGAGGGTGTTTGAGAACATGGTTTTGAGGAGAATATTTGGACCTAGGAGGGACG
>Ga0123354_10007441_pt1 | contig 16489 bp, 19 predicted proteins | sample TergutLab28metaG_2_FD_97872 | JGI IMG/M metagenome (GOLD analysis project Ga0123354, IMG submission 97872) | Labiotermes labralis P4 segment gut microbial communities from Petit-Saut dam, French Guiana - Lab288 P4 | ecosystem: Host-associated > Arthropoda: Insects > Digestive system > Gut ...
GTCATAACGGGTATGTGAGCCACTTTTATAATTTTGCATAGCTTTTTTTTGCAAATGTATAAATTTTTCTCCACCTAAAGGTGGGGGATTTCACCCATCCCAGAATTATAAATTAAAAATGAATGCGCAAGAACTTATATTATTTGTTATTATAACCAAATTAGTTACTTTTGTATAATATTACATTGAATGAGTACTAAAGAAAAATTGATAAAGCGATTCTTAAGCCAACCAAAAGATTTTACGTGGGACGAATTGGTTCGGTTATTTGGCATATTGGGTTTTACAGTTGATAATAAAGGTAATACCTCTGGTTCGCGAGTACTATTTGAAAAAGACGGTGAAGCTCATACGGTGCATAAACCACACCCATCAAATATTATGAAAGGATATGCGTTGAAGCAAATTTTTGATTTTTTGGTAGAAAAAGGATTTATAAACGATAATAGCAAAACAGAGCATTATGAATAAGTTGGAATATAAAGGATATTACGGAAGTATTGAATATAGTGAAGAAGATGATTGCCTGTTTGGCAAAGTCTTAGGTATGCCTGATAACTTAATCAGTTATGAAGGCAATACAGCAGCAGAACTTTTTGCCGATTTTAAAGAAGCTATAGATGTCTATTTGGGTTATTGTCAAAGTAAAGGTATCGAACCTAAAAAATCATATTCCGGTACGTTAAATATACGCATACCATCGGAAATTCATTGTAAAATAGCTATGTATGCAGAAAATCACGAGATAACTATAAATTCATTTATCCGTGATTCAATTGAACGACGATTAGAAACAGTACTATAAGCAATAAATTATGTTATGACAAATACATTATTCGGATGAATTAAAAATGAATGCGCAAGAACTTTTACAATTGATTAAAGAACGGAAATCATCCAGGATTCCGTTCGATGAAAATCGCCCCATTGACGCCGGCGTTCTGCAAAATATCCTCGAAGCTGCAACCTGGGCGCCGACCGCTCACAACATGCAGAACTTTGAAATCATCGTGGTGGATGATAAATCCGTTTTGAAGAAACTGAGCGAACTGAAATCATCCGTCTCGCCTGTGTTTTTACAGGAAAATTATCAGCAGCTTTCGTTTTCGGAAGAGGAACTTAAAAAGAGAAGAACAGGTATTCCGGCAAGTCAGTTTCCGCCTTCATGGCTTTCACCCGAAGCCCGGCAAGGCAAATTGGTTCAACCTGCCTCCGGATTAGGCGAACAAGTGAGTAACGGACCTGTTTTACTGTTGATTCTATATGATCCGAATCGCCGAGCCCCCGCATCGGAAGGCGATTTTCTCGGCGTGATGAGCTTGGGGTTCATGTTGGAAAATCTGTGGCTAATGGCAACCGCACAAGGTGTGAATGTTCACATCGTAAGCGCATTCGGCAATGAGCCTTTATCGAGTGAAGTTAAAAAGGTGCTCGGCATTCCGCCGGAATTGATGATTACGCTCGGCGTTCGTCTGGGCTATACTGAAAAAGAAGATCATAGATTAAGGGTTCGACGCGAAGTTGAAGATTTCGTGGAATACAATCATTATTGACGCTTGTGTCAATAAAAACCCGGAAAAAGCGTTTTAATATCTGGTTATTGTATAGAATCAATACGGCAAGCAAGTTTTTCGGAAAGTTTTTTTGCCCCTTTTTCATTCAAATGATCGCCGTCAAAAAAATCTTTTGCCGTAAAATCCGGGTTTGCAAGCCAATTGATATATTGGCAATTAGCGTGTTCTGCCGCAAATTCGTTCAATGTATCGGTCATTCTTCTCAACTGTTCCTCGCTCAAGTTTTCCCGGTAAGAATCATAGGTGGGACAGGTAAGAATTGTCAATCTCACGTTGTATTGATTGCAAAATTCTGCCAATGAGTTTAATATCTTCATGTTTTCTGCAAATACCAATGTTTTTTCTTGTGAGTTGATATCCTTGTAAGTATGACGCAAGGCTGCGCTTCTTCCGGTTTCTTCCAAATCATTGACAATCTCAGACTTGAAAGTCGTTGCCCAACCCAATTCCGAACAAGTAATATCATTTGTTTTCTTAAAATAGTGATCAAACAATCTTTGAATATTGATTGCAAGCTTTCCGTTTAATATTTCGGAATTATCGCTCCAACTTTTCGTATCTATCCCGTAATAAAGAGCATAATTTTTCATTCGCCAAGCTTCTACTCCGGTTTTTAACCTACCCCATAAAGTGTGATAAGTGATTGATATAATAATATCTTTCAAATTATCGAATCGGTTTTGATATTTATCGAAAATTTCGTAATCCAAATCCAATGTTTGTGATACGTGAGAGGCATTGAATGTGTTTTGCGAAAAATAAATCGGATCAATTCCGAAATAGGTTTCGGAACTGCCCAAAATCAATAACCGAATATCTCGGGAATGTTCATCTAAATAGTGCTTTTTATAGGTATAATCATTGGGAATACGCCGCAGCAAATATTCCATCGACACAGCCGCAACAATAATGGGCAACAGCAACAATAATGTTTTGAATATAAATCGTTTCATAAATTAAAATTGAAAATAGATGAATACCTGTTCTTTTCCCATGGATATAAATGCAAGCACAATAAGGAAATAATACAGGGCATATCTGAAACCCGGCTTCCATGTCGTTCCGAATTTTTCAAGTCCATATTGGTTTTTTCTTTCAGACCATTCCACAGCCAACATACAAGCAACGGCAAACCCGGCTTTCACAAGGAGTATTATTGGGATCGGCATGGAAAAAATCGAACGGACATTCGCCATTTCTCTCAAATATTCAAACGCCCGATAGAGGTTGTCGGCACGAAAGATAACATTTCCCAAAGCTACTAAGCAAAATGTTATCAGTATATTAATTAACACTTTAGGTTTTGGAAATCCCCATCCGTAAGTCTGTATTTTCTTCTTTTTAAACATAGCGCCCGACAAAATCAAAGGAATGTACAATAAACCATGATATATACCGAAGAAAAGAAACTTCCAATTATCACCGTGCCACAAACCAATGAGTATGAAGGTTATCAATATGGCGGCAATCGTACCCCAAACTCCTCTGTCCCGCCATTTGATATTCAAGGGCATAAATACATAATCGGTCAACCACGAAGTGAGAGAGATATGCCATTTACGCCAATATTCCGCAATATTTTGAGCAAAAAAAGGATAATCGAAGTTTTTGGTAACACGCAATCCCAACAGCTTTGCCAAGCCGATTGCCATATCCGAATATCCCGAAAAATCGGCATACAATTGGAACGAATAAAAACCGGCGGCTAACAACAAAGCGCCACAGGTTTGCATCCGAAATTCGCCATCAAATACTTGATTAACAAATACTGCACAGTTGTCGGCTACCACCACTTTCTTGAACAATCCCCACAGGATTTGCCTCATTCCGTCAACAGCAAGCGAATAATCGAAGGTCCGCTTGTTTTGCAGTTGCGGAATCAAGGTTCCGGGACGATCGATCGGTCCCGAAAGGATGCAGGGAAAAAACGCCACGTAAGTTGCAAATACGATTACGTCGCGTGTCGGTTCGAATTTGCCGCGTTGAATATCAATTATATAACTTAATAAACGGAAGGTATAGAAACTGATGCCTATCGGCAAAATAATGTTGAAAGTATGCAGATTCGTTTGTAATCCGAAATTTTCAAACAGTTCTTTGAAGGAGGATATAAAAAAGTTGACGTACTTGAAATACAGCAATATCCCGATACCGAGAATTACGCCGGCTATCGTAAACAATTGCTTGCGTTTTTCGGTTTTTGCCTCAAATACGACAATTCCCAATCCGTAAAAACAAGCTGTTATTACTGCAAGCAAAGGCAAAATTTTCCAATTCGCCCAAGCGTAAAATACATAGCTTGCAAAGAGCAATAATATATTTTGCACTCTCGTTTTTTCTTTCGCAACAAAATAATAGAGAGAAAAAACGATTATAAAGAATATTAAAAATTCGGTTGAGTTAAAGATCATGGCAAACAAGGGTCTCCGCTATTCCCAAGCCAAAGCGCTCGCGCCTAAAATAGCTGCTACGTCATTATTCAATTTGGTCATGATTACTTCGGTTTTACCTTTGTAAACAAACAGGATATTCTCATCCATCGCTTTCTTCACCGGGTCAATCAATAAATCTCCGGCTGTAGCCAAGCCGCCGAAAAGAATAAATGCTTTCGGAGAGGAAAAAGCGATAAAATCACAAAAAGCTTCTCCCAATATCTTACCTGTGAAATTAAAAACATCAATTGCCGTATTATCTCCTTTTATTGCGGCTTCAAAAACGTCTTTTGAAGTAATCGGGCGATGCTGTATATTTCGTAAAACCGATTCTCTTTCGGGATTCAATTCCAAATATTCCCGAGCTGTTCGCGCAACTCCTGTTGCAGAAGTATAAGTCTCCAAACAACCGGTTCTGCCGCATCCGCAAACCCGTCCGTTTTCGCGGATTACTCTCACGTGTCCTAATTCGCCGGCAAATCCATCATGTCCGATAACTAACTGTCCGTTTGAAACAATTCCGCTTCCAACACCCGTTCCCAGCGTAATTTCGATAAAATCTTTCATCCCTTTAGCCGCTCCGTAAGCCATCTCGCCCATGGCAGCGGCGTTTGCGTCGTTGGTCAATTTACAGGGTAAGCCCGTTATTTCCTCCATTTTCTTGGTTAAAGGAACAACAACCCCTTTTGCCCAGGGAATGTTGGCGGCATTTTCTATGGTTCCCTCATTCATGTTTCCGTTCGGAACTCCCATGCCGATTCCTATAATCATACCTTCCAATTTATTCTCTGCGATTAGGTTATTAATCGCTTTTCCCAAAGCGGCGACGTAATCATTCCATTTGACATAGTTTTCATTTTTATTTTTCACTAAAGTGCTTATCGCACCTTGAAATAAAATTTCTCCTCTTCTGTCCACAACTCCGAAAGCGGTATTCGTACCGCCCATATCTATCCCGATTGCATACGGCTTATCCATAGTTGTTTGTTTTTATTGTTAATATTTTATCGCAAAAATAAGCAAACTTCACCATACATTCAAATTTTCTTTCTATTTTTGCGAAATTTATAAAACGAAAAATATATGCGATTAATTATTCAACAGGACTACGAGGCTTTATCGAAATGGGCGGCATACTATGTCGCTTCTAAAATAGCAAAGGCAAATCCTTCTGAAGAAAGACCTTATGTCTTAGGATTACCGACAGGTTCTTCTCCTTTGGGAATGTACAGATATTTGGCGGAATTAAACCGAAGCGGAGTCGTATCGTTTAAGAACGTCATTACTTTCAATATGGATGAATATGTGGGACTTCCGGAAGATCATCCCGAAAGCTATCATTCATTTATGTGGAATAACTTTTTCAAGAACATTGATATCCGTCGCGAAAACGTCAACATATTAAATGGAAATGCACCGGATTTGGAAGCGGAATGTTTTCAATATGAACAAAAAATCAAAAAAGCAGGTGGCGTTGATTTGTTTTTGGGAGGTATGGGCTCCGACGGTCACATTGCCTTTAACGAACCCGGTTCTTCCCTGAATTCGGATACTCGTGTAAAAACATTAACTACCGATACAATTATCGCCAATTCGCGCTTTTTCGATAACGACGTGAATAAAGTGCCGAAAACAGCATTAACCGTGGGTGTCGGAACCGTTATGCGTTCCAAGGAAGTTCTGATTCTGGCGAACGGACTCGCCAAGTCTCGCGCTTTGGCAGAAGCCGTCGAAGGAGCTGTTTCTCAAAAATGGACCATTACTGCACTCCAATTGCATCCGAAAGGAATTATTGTTTGCGACGAAGCTGCTGCATACGAATTAAAAGTAGGCTCCTATTTTTATTTCAAAGATATAGAAAAAAACAATCTGAATTATGAGAACTTATTAAAATAATTGCCTACATTTGTAAGTTTTTTTATTAATAAGTCTGCCATGAATAGAGTGAACATGCCGGAAATACCGGACAAAAAAAATTTCCGTAAAACAATAGACGGAAAAGAAGTTGAATTATTTCGTTTAACTAATTCAAAGGGTATGGAAGTCTCTGTAGTTAATTACGGAGCTAAAATTGTTTTATTGCATGTACCGGACAGAAACGGAAACACGATCGATGTTGTATTGGGAAAAAGTACCATTGACGATTATATGAATGATCAAGAACCGTATTTTGGCGCTGTTTGCGGGCGAACTGCCAATCGCATTGCAAACGGTTTGTTTTACTTGGATGGTTCCGAATACCGTTTGGTTGTGAACAACGGTCCCAATAATTTACATGGAGGGATTAAGGGTTTTAACGCAGTTGTATGGGATGCCCGGCAACCGGATGAAAAAACGTTGGAGTTGACTTACTTTTCAAAAGACGGTGAAGAAGGATTTCCGGGAAATTTACAGATAACCCTTATTTATCGCTTGACGGAAGACAATGCGCTTGAAATCTCCTACGAGGCAATTACCGATCGAGCAACCATCGTCAATCTTACCAACCACTCTTATTTTAATCTTTCGGGAGAAGGTGATCCGTATATCGGTGATCACTCTCTTGTTATCAATGCCGATTATTTTTTGCCGACCGACGATGTGGCAATTCCGCTGGGGAAACCGGAAGAAGTGGAAGACACGCCGTTTGATTTTCGAACGGAACATGCCATCGGCGAACGAATCGATGAAGAATATACTCAATTAATATACGGAAACGGTTATGACCACAATTTCAATCTGAATCGCTCCGGCGAGGGTTTGGTTTTTTGTGCTAAAGCCGTTTCTCCCAAAACCGGTATCGTGATGGAAATTTTTACTACCGAACCCGGCGTGCAGCTTTATACAGGAAATTATTTGGATGGAAGTTTCATGGGAAAAAACGGACATCGGTATCCGAAACGTTCGGCTTTTTGCTTGGAAACGCAACATTTTCCCGACAGCATTCATCATCCCGACTTCCCATCAATCATTTTGCGACCGGGAGATAAATTTAATTCCAAAACCATTTATCAATTTTCAACCGACTTAATCAATCAATAAACTATATCATTAATAAATTATTATTTATCTATGGAACAAAAACAACAAAGCGGCAACATTGTTGCCATCATAATGATGATTATCCTTTTCGGGATGATATCGTTCGTCACCAACCTGGCAGCGCCGATGGGTGTGGTATTAAAAGAATACTTGCACGTTGGCAACTTTGAAGGCTTATTGGGAAACATGGCAAATTTCATTGCATACGCTGTAATGGGGATCCCAAGTGGTATTTTATTGCAAAGAATCGGCTATAAAAAAACGGCTTTGATAGCCATTGCAGTTGGTTTTTTGGGTATTTTTATCCAGTATCTTTCAGGTCATGCAAGTGAATCATCAGCATTCGTAGTATATCTTCTCGGAGCTTTTGTCGCCGGTTTTTCCATGTGTATGCTTAATACTGTTGTCAATCCAATGTTAAACACCTTGGGTGGAGGTGGAAACAAGGGCAACCAATTGATTCAGGTTGGTGGTTCTTTTAATTCCGTTATGGCGACTTTTACTCCCGCATTTGTTGGAATTTTGATTGGAGAAGTAGCCAGCGCTAAAATCTCCGATGTATTTCCGGTAATGTATATCGCTATGGGAGTTTTTGCTCTTGTGTTCTTTGTTTTATTGCCTATAGCAATTCCGGAACCGAATGCTGAAAAATCTTCTGAACCTCTTGGAACTTTAATGTCCGGGGCAATAAAATTTCGCCATTTTATTTTGGGCGCAGTCGGTATCTTCGTATATGTAGGGGTAGAAGTTGGAACCCCCGGAGTAATGAATCTTTGGCTTTCCGAACATCCTACGGTTGGTAAAACAATCGCCGGTACTGTTGTCGGAACATACTGGTTACTTATGCTAATCGGACGTTTGGCAGGCGCTTCCATCGGAGGCAAGGTAGCCGCCAAAAAGATGCTTACGGTTACTTCCTTGATAGGATTAATTTTAGTTTCACTTGCAATATTTTCACCTACAACTACGCAAGTATCCCTGCCGGTGTTTCAAAGTTCAGATGCGGGCTTGTCTTTCGGATTCGCCAAAGTTCCTATTAATGCCATGTATTTAGTGTTAATCGGGTTATGTACATCCATCATGTGGGGTAGTATTTTCAATCTGGCTGTGGAAGGATTGGGTAAATATTTGGCAGCAGCGTCGGGAATTTTCATGGTATTGGTTTGCGGCGGTGGAATACTTCCTGCTTTTCAGGGTTTTATTGCCGATAAAGCCGGTTTTATGATCAGTTATTGGGTTATTTTTGCCGGTCTTGCCTATTTGTTGTATTATGCCCTTGTCGGAAGCAAAAACGTGAATAAAGATATTCCGGTAAAATAATGACTTTTCACCACTGACGGTTGTATCAAAAGTCTTTTGGCACGCAGATAACGCAGATAAAACAGATAAACGCAGATTTTAAGTGATAATCAGTAATATCATACATATAAAACCTGCGTAAATCATAATAATCCGCGTCATCTGCGTTCTTTTAGACAGCCTCAATTGACGGAAAGTGAATTTTATTGCAGACAACTGATGAGCAAGCACGGGAAACTCCGGGACGACAGACGTTGCGAGAATTGCGGACATTTCGTGGAAAAACGGTTTTGTCCCGATTGCGGACAGGAAAACGTTGAAACACGTCAGCCTTTTCATTATCTTTTTACCATTTCCATCGAAGACTTTGTACATTACGACAGTCGATTTTGGAAAACCATTCAATATCTGCTTTTTCGACCGGCACGATTAACCAAAGTTTATCTTTCGGGAAAACGGAAACTTTATGTGCCTCCCGTCACCTTGTATATATTTATCAGTTTCATTACGTTTTTCGTTCCGCCCATGCTTCCCGATAAAAACGCCGAAAAGAAGGAAACCCCTCAAGAAACAACGTCAAATGAACAAAAAGACAAAAATAACAACGATGATAGAATAGAAATATTTCATAAACCGATAAACATAAATAAGGATAAACTTGAAGAAAGAATCATGCACGATTTTCCGAAAGCGATTTTCTTATACATGCCTGTTTTTGCTTTCTGGCTTTGGTTGCTTCACAGCAAGAAAAAATGGTATTATTTCGACCATGGCATTTATACGCTTCATTATTTCTCATTTATCTTATTGAGCGTTTTGTTGTTTATTTTGCTGCATTGGTCCTATTCGTTCTTCGATTTGGGAAGAATAAAGTTGATAAAAATTACAAGTGTATTTTTTTCAATCGGGTACTTCTTTTATTTTATTTACTATTTTTTTCATTCCCATCGGCTGACTTATCGGGAAACGAAGGCGATATCGCGCCTTAAATGCATTCTCCTGTTTTTCATTAATACTTTTTGTATGTTTCTGTTTCTTTTATCTTACCTGATTGTTGAAATATGTATTTCCGATAAAAATGTATTTCCGATAATAATTAACGGTATTAAACACCCCGGTTGAAATATTGTCTCATTATTTTTAGTTAAAAAAAACTAAAGGAGATAAAGTCCTAACTATTTTTTATAATTTTGCGCCAAATTTCGGGATTTTATACCCTAATATGATACAACTCAATTTTTCAAATACTGAAGATGAAAAATAAGCGTGCCATTTCGCCTGCTACTTTTATTAATTCAAAAGTAACCGCTACAATTAGTATTTCGTTGGTTTTATTTTTATTGGGATTGATTATTATGCTGACACTTTTGGCAAAGAATCTCACATCCTATGTAAAAGAAAGCCTCTCTTTTGATGTTGTTTTATCCGATGATATCAAAGACGCAGAAGTTAATCGCATTATGAAGGTATTGGAAGAAACCGAATATATCAAATCAACCGAATATATCTCCAAAGAAGCGGCTGCAAAACAATTGGAAGCCGACATCGGACAAAGTCCCGAAGCATTTTTGGGTTTTAATCCTTTACCCGGCATGATCATTGTCAGCTTACATTCGGAATATACGCATACGGATAATTTCCCAGATTTGGAAAAGCAAATAAAAGAAATATCACCGAACATCAGTCATATAGAATTCCGTAAAGAATTGATGACGATGATTAACGATAATTTCCGGAAAATAAGTATCATACTTTTAAGTGTTGCCGTGCTTTTGCTGATTATTTCGTTTGCTTTGATAAACAATACCATTCGATTAATGATATATTCCAATCGGTTTTTGATTCATACGATGAAATTGGTTGGAGCTACGGCGAGTTTCATTCGATGGCCTTTCATTAAATCGCAGATTTTATCGGGAATTATTGCGGCTGTTATTGCCATCGGCTTACTCTTTTGGGGTTTATATTATATTTCAAAAGATGTAAACGAGCTATGGCAATTCCTCGATAGAAGTTCACTGGTAGTTGTTGCCGGAAGCGTTTTTGTTTTGGGAATCCTTATTTCGCTTTGCGCTACTTATTTCGCAGTCAACAGATATCTCAGAATGGAAGGGGATGACATGTTTTTTATTTAACGGGGTCAGGGTATATTATATAACGAGATAATTAATTTGATAAATCATGGATAAGAGAAATTTTGTATTAGGTAAAGTAAATTTTATCATTTTAGCGGTTTCAATTGCAATCATCATCATTGGATTTTGGTTGATGTCGGGGGGAAAGACAACGGAAGAAACCGGGTTTGACCCGAGTATTTTCAGTACGCGCCGTATCGTTATAGCTCCGATTGTGACGATGATTGGATTTGCATCGGTGGCAGCAGCCATCATCATTAAGCCCAAAGAAAAAAATCAAATCATTAAAAAAGATAAATCATGAGTTGGTTCCAAACGATTATTCTTGCCATTGTTGAAGGCATAACAGAGTTTTTGCCTGTTTCTTCCACAGGACACATGATTCTTGCACAAGGATTTATGGGAATGAAAAGCGATGATTTTATTAAAGCCTTCACAGTGATTATCCAGTTTGGAGCGATTTTGTCGGTCGTGATTTTGTATTGGAAAAGGTTTTTTCAATCATGGGATTTTTACCGGATGTTGTTTGTCGCATTTATTCCCGCCGCCGTGATAGGGTTGCTGCTGAGCGATTTTATTGATTCTTTGCTGGAAAACGTTTGGGTAGTGTCTATCATGTTGGTGTTAGGCGGGATTTTCATGCTTTTCGTAGATAAATGGTTTACTTATCCTGAAAAAGATGAACCGAAAATGACTGTTTCCAAAGCGTTTAAAATCGGTTTGATGCAATGCGTTTCCATGATTCCGGGAGTGTCTCGTTCTATGGCTACGATTGTGGGCGGAATGTCGCAAAAATTTTCCAGGAAAACGGCTGCCGAATTTTCATTTTTCTTAGCTGTTCCGACTATGGCTGCCGCTTCCGGCTACAAGTTAATGAAATTACTGCTTAAAGACGAATCGAGGCAAATATTAATGAATAATGTTGATTTATTGATAGTTGGAAATATAGTGGCATTCATTGTCGCAATGATGGCTATAAAATTCTTTATCGGTTTTTTAACTAAATACGGTTTTAAAGTGTTTGGTTATTATCGGATTATTGCCGGGCTACTTATGTTGATATTGCTTTTTTGCGGTTTTCATCTTGAAATATGACAAATGATGGATTTTCTGGAAGGAGAAATTTTATACTTCGATAAACCTTTGCATTGGACATCGTTCGATTTGGTATCAAAAATCAGGATTAAAATTTCTCGTTCTCTGCGAATTAAGAAAATCAAAGTGGGTCATGCCGGAACATTGGATCCATTGGCAACGGGAGTTATGATTATCTGTACGGGTAAAGCAACCAAAAGAATTGAAGAGCTTCAATACCATAGCAAAGAATATATCGCTACCATGCGGTTTGGAGCGACAACGCCTTCTTTTGATTTGGAAACCGAAATTGATAAGACTTATGAAACAGGGCATATTACAAGAGCGATGATTGAAAGTGTTTTGCGACGGTTCACCGGTAGCATCGAACAAATTCCTCCGACTTTTTCGGCTTGCAAAATTGAAGGAAACAGAGCGTACCGGCTGGCAAGAAAAGGAATGGAAGTCGAATTGAAACCGAAGCCGTTAGTCATCGATGAAATAGAGCTTTTGTCTTTTAATGAGGATGTACTGACTTTGCGAATTGTTTGCAGTAAGGGAACTTATATTCGCGCCTTAGCACGTGATATCGGTTATGCCTTGCAATCGGGAGCGCATTTAATCGCTTTGCAACGAACAAGAATTGGCGACGTAACATTGGACAAGTGTTTATCGGTGAATGAATTTTGCAAAGATTACGTCGAATAATTAATAAAATAATAAACAAAAGATATGAAACTTTCTAAATTTAAATTCAATCTTCCCCGAGAATCCATAGCGCTTTATCCGGCAAAAAACCGGGATGAATCGCGATTGATGGTTATTCATCCGAATACAAGCAAAATAGAACATAAAGTATTCAAAGATGTTTTGAATTATTTTGGAGACAAAGACATTTTTATTTTTAACGATACCTTGGTTTTTCCGGCTCGCTTGTATGGAAACAAGGAAAAAACAGGAGCTAAAATCGAAGTGTTTCTTCTTCGCGAATTAAATCAAGATTTGCGGCTTTGGGACGTATTGGTCGATCCTGCCCGTAAAATCCGAATCGGAAATAAACTGTACTTTGGTGAAGACGACTCCATGGTTGCGGAAGTGATTGACAACACAACTTCTCGAGGACGTACGCTTCGTTTTTTGTACGATGGTCCCCATGAAGAATTCAAAAAAACGTTGTACGGTTTAGGAGAAATGCCTCTCCCCTCTTACATTAACCGGAGTGTGGTTCCGGAAGATACTGAACGTTACCAGACTATTTTTGCAAAAAATGAAGGCGCGGTCATAGCTCCGGCTGCCGGTTTGCATTTTAGCAGAGAACTTCTGAAACGATTGGAAATAAAAGGTGTTAAATTTGCATTCATTACCGCTCATTCCGGCTTGGGAAATTTCAGGGAAATCGATGTGGAAGATTTGACAAAACACAAACCGGATTCGGAAGAATTAATTATCGGAGAAGATGTGGTTGCTATTGTCAATCAAGCGAAAGACGATCAGAAGCAAGTTTGTGCGGTAGGTTTCTCCGTTTTGAGAGCCATTGAAAGCGCCGTAACCACGCGAGGACATCTGAAATCTTTTGAAGGATGGACCAATAAGTTCATTTTCCCGCCTTATGAATTTACCGTGGCAACCGGTCTTATCACCAATTTTCACTTGCCTCTCTCGACCATGTTGATGCAAACGGCTGCTTTTGGCGGATTTGAATTTACCATGTATGCCTACCAGGAAGCCATAAAAGCAGGGTATCAATTCGGTATCTACGGAGATGCCATGCTGATTTTATGAATCGGGTTTATTTAGCCCTTGGATCCAATTTAGGAAATAAACCCGTTAACTTATTACGCGCTATCGGCGAAATAGCCGAAAAGATAGGCATTTTTTCGGCAGTATCTTCCGTATATGAAACCAAACCTTTGGATTTTGAATCGAACAACGATTTTCTGAATATGGTTGTTTGTGTGGAAACCTTGTTGCCTCCCGATGAAATTTTGACCCTGACGCAATCCATTGAAAAGACGATCGGTCGAATACAAAAAACGAATCATTCCTATCAAGACAGAGTAATCGATATCGATTTGATTGTTTATGAAGACTTGATTATTCGATCGGAAAACCTTCAATTGCCGCACCCGCTTTTTCATAAGCGACGATTTGTTTTGGAACCTTTTAGCGAAATCGATCCGGAATATGTTCATCCGGTGTTGCATAAAAAAGTGAGGGAGTTATTCATGAAACTAAATAACTTGTATATTCAATAAAAAAACTATAATTTTGCACGGCACTTCGCGGTGCCGGATTTAAAACATTAAAAATATAGAAGATGAATTTATTAGATGCGCTTCGGTGGCGTTATGCCACGAAAAAGTATGATCCTTCCAAGAAGGTAGATCAGAAATTAGTAGATCAGATTATTGATGCCGCATGGCTTGCTCCTACCTCTTCAGGTTTACAGCCCTTTAAGGTAATTGAAATAACTAATCAAGACTTAAAAAACAAAATCGTACCAATTGCCGGCAATCAGCATCAAATAGCCGATGCGTCTCACTTACTGGTGTTTGCTGCTTGGGATACTTATACGGAACAACGTATCGACAGGATATATGGATATATCGCGCATGAAAGAGGGCAGTCTCCGGATATTTACAAAGATTATACCGATATGTTAAAAAGCACCTATCTGAACCGCCCCGCACAACCGAAAGATGAACCTTTACCAATGGAGGGTTTCAATAATTTCGACCATGCAGCGCATCAGGCTTATATAGCATTCGCCATGTCGATAGCTATGGCTGCCGAATTGAAAGTGGATACCACGCCTATGGAAGGTTTTGATAATAAAGTGCTCGACGAACTTTTAAATCTGAAGGAACAGGGTCTGAAGAGCGTAGTTATGTTGCCGCTTGGTTATCGTGATTCGGCGAACGATTGGCTGATGTCTTTAAAGAAAGTGCGTCATCCGAAAGATGAATTTCTTATTGAAATAAAATAGCCGCCATAAAATAATTCGTAATTCATAATTCATAATTCGTATGATTGACAAAATCAACGCCCTGTCGGCAGAAATCAACCGGCTGAAAGTACAAAGCAAAGAAGAAGTTGAAACATTACGTATTAAATACTTAAGTAAAAAAGGGGAAATAGCTTCTTTGATGGACGAATTTCGTCAGGTAGCCGGCGAGGAAAAGCGTGTAATCGGTCAAAAACTCAATGAGCTTAAAGAGAAAGCGCAAGAGAAAATCAACGAATTAAAGGCGAGCGTCGAAAATCAAAATTCTTCAATCGAGTGTATTGATATTACTCGAACGGCTTATCCCTGCAAGCTTGGTACTCGGCATCCGTTGTCGATTGTCAGGAAAGAAATTTGCGATATTTTCGGACACTTGGGATTTTCCATCGCCGAAGGACCGGAAATCGAAGACGATTGGCATGTCTTTTCTTCTTTGAATTTTGCCGAAGACCACCCGGCACGGGATATGCAAGATACTTTTTTCATTCAACAAAATGTGGATGTCGTGCTGAGAACGCATACCTCTTCCGTGCAAACGCGTGTGATGGAAAAGACGCAGCCGCCTATCCGAATTATTTGTCCCGGACGCGTTTATCGAAACGAAGCCATATCCTACCGCGCCCATTGTTTCTTTCACCAAGTGGAGGCATTATATGTCGATAAATACGTCTCTTTTGTCGATTTGAAACAAACCTTACTCTTTTTTGCGAAAGAGATGTTCGGTCGGGACACAAAAATCCGTCTTCGTCCTTCGTTTTTCCCATTCACCGAACCCAGCGCCGAAATGGACATCAGCTGCAATTTGTGCGGCGGAAAAGGCTGTCCGTTCTGTAAACAAACCGGCTGGGTTGAAATTCTCGGCTGCGGCATGGTTGACCCCAATGTGTTGGATAATTGCGGAATCGACAGCAACGTATATTCGGGTTATGCTCTGGGTATGGGTATTGAACGTATTGCCAATCTCAAATATCGTGTAAAAGATTTGCGTTTGTTTTCCGAAAATGACATCCGTTTCCTGAGGCAATTCGAAGCGGCGAATTAATAGAAATCCATGACTAAGCAAGAGAGATATAAAGCAGTGATTGCCTGGTTTGAAAAGAATATGCCGGACGCAGCCACGGAATTGCATTACAAAAATCCTTTTCAACTGTTGATATCAACCATATTGGCAGCTCAATGCACCGACAAGCGGGTAAACATGGTGACGCCGGCTTTTTTTGAAACCTTCCCAACTCCGGAAGTTTTAGCTGCATCCAATCCGGAAACGGTTGTCGAATATATTAAGGGAATTTCGTATCCGAATGCCAAAGCGAAACATTTAGTCGAAATGGCTCAAATGTTGGTAAAGGATTATCAAGGAGAAGTTCCGTCAAATATGGACGATTTATTGAAATTACCGGGCGTGGGACGTAAAACGGCTAACGTAATTTCCTCCGTAGCCTTTGATATTCCGGCAATGGCTGTTGATACGCATGTTTTCAGAGTATCCAATCGGATTGGTTTGACGGATAATTCAAAAACGCCCCTTGAAACGGAAAAAGAATTAACCGAACATATTCCCAAAAATCTGTGGTCGAAAGCCCATCACTGGCTGATTCTGCATGGGCGTTATGTTTGCATCGCTCGCAAACCGCAATGCGAAAACTGCGGACTGAAGCTGTATTGCAAATATTTTATGGAATTATGAATTATGAATTATGAATTATAAATTATGAATTGTAGCCGGTAATTTATAATTAACCAAAAATATCTTATTGAAAATCATATTATTATTGTCTTTTTTGCAAATCCTTTTTGAAGATTGAAGAAAATGTAGTACTTTTGCGCCGGGTAAGTCCTACACGGTCAGCTCCCTTCGAATCCCCCAGGGTTTGACCGCAGCAAGGGTAGTTGGTTGTAGCGACGCGATGTAGTCAGCTTGCCCATTTGCCTCTTTAGCTCAGTTGGCCA
>Ga0123354_10007443_pt1 | contig 16486 bp, 10 predicted proteins | sample TergutLab28metaG_2_FD_97872 | JGI IMG/M metagenome (GOLD analysis project Ga0123354, IMG submission 97872) | Labiotermes labralis P4 segment gut microbial communities from Petit-Saut dam, French Guiana - Lab288 P4 | ecosystem: Host-associated > Arthropoda: Insects > Digestive system > Gut ...
CTCAGGCGGAATGGAGTCGATTTCCTGTTGGATCCTTTCCTTCAGATCCTCAAGAGATCGAGGACGATGTTTGAAAACCTTTTCCTTTAGGTATCCCCAAAGGAAAACGTCACACGGGCTTAAGTCTGGTGACCGTGCCGGCCACTCCATGTCTCTCCTTAAAGAGATCAAACGCCCAGGGAACATTTCCCTCAACACTCGGAGCGAACATCGTGCTGTGTGAGCTGTGCCCCCGTCCTGTTGAAACCACACATCTTCTGTATCCATATCGTCCAGTTTGGGGCGCAGAAAGGTCTCCAGCATTTCAACGTACCATTCGGAGTTCACAGTTACTGTTGCACCACCTTCCTAAAAAAAGTACGGGCCATTCACACCAAATTCGGCAACTGCACACCAAACAGTTACACAAGGAGAGTTAAGCCGTCGTTCTTGGAGTTCACGAGGGTTACGTTCAGCCCAGTAGCGAAAATTCTGCTTGTTTACGGCTCCACTGAGGTGGAAGTGAGCGTCAACGCTCTCTGCGTCGCTAACGCAGAACGGTTGTTCTCATAATACGCTTCAACAACAAAGCCCAGATGTTCACCGGTCCAAACCATTATGGGTATTGACAACGGTAGAGGCTAACCAACCGCATGACACTACCCGCACCTCTCTACCCCCACTACAGCCCGCACAGTGCCCCTTCGAAAAGTTGGAGATCTTTATGCCCCACCCTGTAGTTATATGCATACGAAATACATACGTGCGTATGAAAAAATACGCTTAACAAAACGATGTGTTACGTTCAACACACATGCAAGAAACTTAACTTCCATAACGGAATGAAAACTACAATAACACTATCAAACACACACACCCATGCTACGTTATTGTCTTTCTCAATTGCATGAAACACACCAGGCCATGCATATATATATATATATATATAAAATGAAATCCGTAACAATAAAACGCTGTAGTTTACGTTACACATTTATAAGAAACTGCAGTTCCACAACAAAAACAAACCTTACCGCCACACAACGAAACAGATGACCCACGATAAATTAACGTACAGCTGTAACACAACTGCGCCGCATGGCTGCTCTGATCTTGAACATACAAAGTCAACGGCTAGGACTTGTGATAGGTTCCGGCCATGTTGTGGATCGCGACTTTGCTGATACCTGTTGTCATAGGTAGGAAATACCTGCCTTTCAATCCAGTCGTTGGTACCATAGATCGCGCATAGATGTAAATTTTTGTTGCCCATTCCGCCTATCCCAGTTTCTGGAGGCCGTTGACGGGTTACGTCTTTCAATGTCTTCTTACACGACGTCCTGCACACAGATTGGAAACTCGGTGGTAACGTAACATTACAGCGCCCCAAGTAACTGACGTCCTTAGGCAACCGGCGTGGCTTTGTGATATGCTCCTGGTGGTAGTTTTTCGAACTATGTAGCACGACATCGGTAAAGCTGTCTCGCACCATACCACAACCACACTTCGCCAACCCCCACTATTCGAAACGGTACTACACAAAATAAAACTTAAAATTTTTTACAAAACAACTACATACACTTATTAAGCAATATACCTTACCATTTTTCATTACAGTTCCTGCGTACACACTCCTGCTGAGATAAAAGTATAATGTAAAACAAGAGGGCTATCTATTTCCTAACTTACCCACACCTGTATAGTCGGTCTGCAGTGACCTTACTCACTTCAAAGTGACATACAGAGTGGCACATGACGTGCTAACATATTTATAACAATTAATTAAAACCACACTGTTTATTGAAACTTACTGATATTTCATGACAGTCTGCAGCAACACCAGTAAATATTTCTAGAGTTCAGTAAGGTCTCACATTTTGCTTGTAGCACATTGGTACTTCTATGCTGTGTGTAACAAGGGGCATTATATTTGGGAGATTTTTAGGTCTCAGTATTTTGTGTCATTCTGTATAAAACATCAACCATTACATAATATGTACAAAAGGTATTATTGACTGTTACCATCTGTGGATATACTTGAAAGAAGAATGATTGGGAGTATTGATTAATAAAGCAAATATTTGTGCTCTCATTAGCCTAAGATTGTTCACCGTTATGGATGAACAAATGGTGGTTATTGAGTGCCTGTGACCTGCACATTTAAAACATACAAGCTGCAAACTAAAATTATGATGTCATAGAGAGGTTGGGAATGTAACACATTCAAGTTAATGTTTGTATTTTCTGTAACTGCATGTACATAAACAACACAAACTAAACACTATGGAAGTCACCATGTTACAATAAATATAAATTGCCTGGAGTCCCAAAGGTTAGGATCATATTTTTAGGCTTGTTTCAGCACTGCTGCCACTATTTACAAAATAAATTCAATGGCCGGCCTTATTCACTGGATTGACAAATGATGAATCTGTGTTTGTTGTGATGTTTATGGCCCACTTTAATAAATGTGCTTGAAAACAAAATATTTATTAGAAACAGAGGTCCTGGAAATCAAACTCACCAACGGTTGTGTGAGGGGTCACAGAACAGAAATGCTGTAGAAGCAAAAATATGAACAGACTGAAATATGCATATTGTGATCATCTCATTTTAACACTGTGTACTCAGAGAGGTGTACACCAACATTATGGAAGAAATTTTTGCCTCCCTCTTCATAGTAGAGGAGATTTTTCTACACTGAACAAAGAGACATCAGTTTCCTCTGAAACTTTGGAAACCATGTACATGAACACACAGAATCATATTCCAGAACACAGAACACAAAGGTCTTGTAATTATTGAATAAATATGAATAATGAATAACATAAAGTGAAAAATTCTGCAAATTTTGACTCTATTTTATAATGTGGATATGCTGATATGCTGTTGTGGGAAATCAGGAAAGCTTATAAAGTTTTGGTTGGAAAATCTCAACATAAGATAACTCTTTGAAGGCCTAGACTTAGAAAGACACGTATTTTAAAATATAAGTAACTGAAGTCTGAACTTGATTTATGTGCCTGAAAACAAGGAAAGGTACTGGTTTCTTGTGAACATTCACGTTGCAAAAAGAGTGAGGAATTTATTGACTTGCTTAGTGCCTGTAAAATTCTCAAGAAGAACTCTACACCACATAAGGGGCTGGCTTGTAAGTTATGTTCTAGAATGGGAGATAATTATGACCGACATAGTCAGATCTACTAGTTTTAACCACTGACTCATATGCTCAGTTTTCAATTACCAGTTCATTTACTAGAGTACTTCCAGAAATAAGAAGGGTCTGTCAGACTATCCAGTGCATGTGTATACCTGTGTGTACCTGCTTCATAGCATCTGTCAAGGTCACTGTTGTCTGAGGGAATGTTTTCTGCCTGTACCTAATTTGTAGGTACCAGTTAGGCTGAACCACCCCTACTGCTGACAGATGCTGTTTAACGCTTATACTGAGAAACTATATCAGATATTAAGTAATTACAGTCATGAGCAAAAACATAATGGACTGTGACGCAGTGTAGTTTGGTATATGAATAGGAAAAATCTAAAGATACCTGCTCTCTTCATCTTCAGGGTCAAAGACATTCTTCTACAGTGAAAGTATAGGCAGACAGTCACTTCCTCCAAAACATTGATACCAATCTACCTAATACACAGTGTCATACCCCAAAAGACAGTAATTATGACAGTAGTGTTGTAACATTAAGTACTTGCTGCCTTTCTAAATGTATCTACAAGATGCCCTTACATTTGCTCTTTCCTGAATAACAAATGAAATGTGGAACATAACTGGCTTAGCAAATGTTGAACATCTAAAGCAGGCTTCAGGTAATTTATTTATTTTAGAACAATTTAGTATCATAGACTATAAAGCATCAAATTCTATCCTATAGGATGACTAGTGAATAATGAATTGAACAGGTTGTGTCAGATGGTTCTCAAGGCTTGATGAAACGTTTCTGGATCTACTCAAAATACTGTAAAAATAAATTAACAACATTCTATGCAGAGGGACAAATGAATACAGTCATATTAATACAACCACAAAAAGGGGGCCAAAATTCTTAGTCACGGAAAATCACAGCAATAATGAAGCCAATATCTCTGCCATCTGTTTCCTGCAGTACAGATGTGCCTCTGCAACCTGTCTGTAGTTGTCTCAAAATACAAGGACATGAGTAACTTAGAACTGTGAGGTTTAAGTGTCTCATGATCGTACAAATCAAGATTATTGTCTTCTGAGATGTGATACTCTGCAGTTTGATATATATATGTACCAGAGTTTTCAGGGTATTGGAGGAGAGAGCTGTCTCAATCTTTAGGGATCAAGTAGCAAGCATATGACACAGTAGCGTAGTCCAGAAGATCATACTCTGTACTTTGTAACACATTCTGCCTAGTTTTAAATCTGCTGGCATCATGAGATGCAAGTTAAATGTTTTCATTAACAGTTAAGCAGTTCCGCTCTCTGAAGCGTATGATCATATGCTGTTCTTCGGTCTTCTTGACATTGTATTTACTGTAATAAATCGTTAATGTCAGCAAATGAAACTTTTAATGCCAACAAATGCAGGCTTATTCTAAACTGGAATTAGTGAATTCAGCTGTGAAAAACAGGACATGAGAGATTTTGTGTCCTCACAGCTGTGCTGCTGAAGACCAATATTTTCTGGGATGTGATGCTGTGTTGTTGGATGAATAGTGGCTAACAGTTTGAAACAGTGAGAAACACACCACTTAATTCTTCAAGTGTATGTTAATTTCTCCTTAGCTGATTTAATCAAATACATGACCAATTTCACATCTGTAGCAATTGAGACAAATATACATCATGTGACCTTAGCAACATTGCACATTCCAGATATTTATATTTCAAATTTTTACAAATAACCATTGCAATACACCATATCAGGCAAAATATACTTATTAGTCTATATTATGCCTACTCCAACATGACTTTATTCTTCAAGAACTACTGTAAGGGGATTACTAAATTATGCATAGAAATGTGTATAGGATGTATACTAGCATATAGTGATACTGGTATTATAAAACTTGTATAGCATACAAAGCACAAGACGTACAGTGAGTTAGCTCTAAGTGTATGATTCTTCTACACACTTTATGGGACTGGAAAACTTTCATCTTCTTTCCACAGCCGCAGAGATAAAAATTATTAATAACACAAGCAACAGATGTTTGCACACAAAATTTAAATAATGTGTGTTTATATATATATATATAATGTTAACTGTAGCAATTTTAACATTCTTTTGCCGCTCAAACCAACAACAACACAATTCAACCAACATCTCACTCACTCACTCACTCACTTGCTCACTCACTCATTCACATACTCACTCACTCACTCCCTCACTTTCTGTCTTTTCTGTCTCTCTTTCCCTCTGTCTCACATATACACACACACACATTCACTCATATACATATACATAATTTCTTAAATATAGAACCTGGCAAATATGAAGTGGTTGTTGTTTGTTTGTTTGTTTGTTTGTTTGTTTCTTTCTTTCTTTCTCTCTTTCCTTCTTTCTTTGTTCATCTTTGTTTTTGTTCCTGTTGCTGCTGCTGCTGCTGTTGTTACTATTGTTGTTACTTTGAACCATGCTGGACGATTAAATCTTAATTTCTTTGGTCGGGGGAGGGAGGCAGAAATGAGGCATTCTGTTCCCTTCTGCTACCTCTGACCTCCAGATCAGGAGCTTTGCAATATCAGGAGCCACTCACCCAACCACAATATTGCATCCCAGAAGACTTGAATCCTCATGTTAAATCTGTAAAGTTAGTGACATTTGACATTCTCACAGCAGTGGCTATGAACAATACTGTCTTCCTGGATGCAACAGAGAGTAATTTGGTAGATATTTATCAACAGTTTGGAGGAACATGTTGCCTCCATCTTCAGGATCCTGAAATTTTACCAGACTATATGGAATCACACAATCAAAAAGCTATTTTCTTCAAAGTCACTGCCATGAGAACCTCAGAAATCCCTGATATTGTCCATTCATAAGGTGGCTGTTCTTTTTTATCTCAAATCATAAACAAGTCCCACACATTTGCCAGACACCACCAAACTCACTTTGTCACATCTCTGTTCCTTCGTATCACAAGCTATTATGTAGCTGGGATTTTAATGATCAATTAATTTTGGTTGTCAAGTCTATATTTTCATATCCAGCTATAAATATACATTTAAGTGATGTTTCTGGCCAAGATATTAAAATAAATAACAGAGAATAAAACTGGGAAGGGTGAAAATCAGTTAAAATTATTATGTCATTGGTATAAAGCACAAATATTTCATGTCCACGTGGAGACAATTATGAGTTACTGTTTGCCACATATTGTTAAACATGCTGCTTTGCTCTGCAAAGTTATTTCACGGGGCTGTAAGGGTGCAGTCATAATGATGTGCAACAGGATAAAAAGCTGTTATGTGTCATACCAGAATATTGTGTCGTGTGTCTCCGTTGTGAGTTTCTGAAGTGCTCGTATTGGACATAGTGTATTTATGCTTTAAACTGTTGACGATAAGCAGGTAGTTAACACATGGCATAAGACATGATTCATCCGGCATAACATGAAGGACCTAATAGCAACACTTTTTATATTTACAAACCTCTTACTCTGAAAACCCATTCATATAGAGTTCAAAATAACTCTACCCGTAGTCACCACTTTGTGCATGTCTCTCTAAATTGAATATTGCCAAACACAACTATCCATCAGAAGCTTGCTGCCAATTTCAGGTCTTCTAAATTCCATATGAGGTATAACATTTTAAGAGCAAGTAATACCAACATGTTTTTGTCTTGGTATTGAAATTGAGTCTTAAGTTTTGGGAATTTTTTCGCTTTTGTGTGTCTTGCCTACACAAGAATGGGCAGAAGTGCATGATTTCATGAACTTAATTAATTTATTTATTCATTCATTCATTCATTCACTCACTCGCTCATTCATCATTCATTAATTCGTTCGTTCACTCACTCACTCATTCACTCTTTCCATTCATTCATTCATTCACTCATTCATTCACTCACTCACTCACTCATTCATTCATTCATAAGTTTACACATAAGAGATTTCAGTTTTAACATTCAGAGATGAAAGACAGGATTTTTTTACATCGAGAAGTGTGTTGTGTTAATTAATATGGCTCTTCAGATATTCAGTACATGTTATAACAATATTACAAGAAGTACACAGTCTGTATTTACTCTGCGAGTTACAGATGTGTAATCAGACAATATGTTAAGCTTTTTTACATGAATTAATAATATTACTACTAAATCTCTATAGAGGAAAAAGTTCACCCTATAACATGCCATGAAGGCACACAGGGGTAGGTAGAGGTACAGCTTACCCTTCATTTAAACTTGACATTAGATCGAGGTGGGTGATTTAACACTATGCTACAGCCGCTTTGCCCCTGGGAAGGAGGGCCACTCTGAATGGGTAAAGAAAATCTCGTGTTCACCGGGGTTCAAACCCTGACCGTTCAGCCCATAGCGAGTTACTGCACTAACTATGCCATCCCAGTCGCAATTAATTCTCTATACAAAGTAATTTAAAACTTCCTTATGGCAAGTTTGCATTTATTCACAGTTTTAATTTCATATATTTCCATTGTGTTTATTAAATAAATATATATTATATATATACTTATTATAGTAACATAAAGATTCATGCTCTGATTCATTTGTCGTTACATTTGTTTCAGTGCTTTCCAACTGTAATAGCATTTTGCAAGTTCCAAAACTTCATGTCACACATTGTCTTTCTTCATCAAACATAATTTTTTTACATAATGATGCATATATATATATATATATATATAGCCCTTGTATAGAGTAACTACAAATAATTAAACACATGTAACCCTATTATATGTAACATTTTTAAAATTTCTGAAATTATACATAACTTCTGAAATTACATTCTCCAATATTCTTACATATTATGCACAAATGCACACATTTTATACACTTTCAATGACAGCAATACATAAAATGTGATTTTCATAGCAGAAACTGACTTACAAAACACATTACATATGGAAAGCAGTGAAGATGGCTTACAAACCAAAATGTAACAACAAATAAATTTGGAAAGAAGTTCTGGGCCATGACATCACGTAGTTTGGTAGACAGGTACCAAAATTCTCAGTTCCTCTGCCCTCAAGTTACTTATCTAAAATGTTGGTATGTATTTACCAAATCACTTGGCATTGCATTCCAGAAGACAAGTAATCTAAAACTCACAGCTATGAGAAACTCAAATCTCATATATTGTGCCAGTATTGATGGGTAATGAAATATAACAGAGAAATGTGTATCCTAATTTCATATTACAGTGGTTTTGTTGATAATAACGAAAGAGCAGAATTTGCATGGAAGAACTTCACACATTACAGTGTTAACAATTAAGAAACACACATTTGTAAAAGGACAATACAGTGTCTTACTCAGCACAAAGTATGGACTAAAGGTTTTCATATTCACCCCTTGTGTTAGACTGAGACATACACCATTCGTTGTGGAAACAATGTCATTGGGTAATTCAACCTTCTCTATAATGTAAAAGTCTCACACTTATGTTGACTGTAAAGCTTTTACCTTGTATTACAATTTCGTTCTTCTGTTACATTTTAAACATACATCTGTTTCATATTACACTTTCCTGGGTTATAACACTGTTGACTGGAATGTGGCTGCCTGTGTATCATAGTAATGTACTGCCTCCATCTTCAAGGTTAGAACACTGGTAGCCATCTTTCAGATTACAATGCAGTGTCATAACGGAGAAGTGAACAGTATGAATATACACCACTGTGACAGCCTCAAATCTTACAAATCTGCAGTGTTCACAAAATTTTCAGAGGGTCAGTTCTCTCTGTGATAGTCAATGAAGAAACAGTATGAGCTATGTTTGGGTTGTTGTTTGTGACAAAGTACATTGACACACACTACTAGTGAATGTTTCAAAACTGAGGAGTATATTAGCCCAAGTAATGACACAAAATGATTTGGCCACAAAACACAATGTAAATTGTGAAACAGGACCCAGTGCTTTGGAGGAACATATTGCCCTTGTCAAAGTGAACACCAAGCTGGGAAAATAAAAAGGGAAAGTTGTCCCTAAACACCATAAAGGCCTAGATAGGAAGGTGAGGTACAGATCCACTCATTCTTAACTGCTTCACTAGATGGTCGTGAATGGTCAGCCTCACTACCCAGTCATATGCTCTCCAGGAAACAGCCCCGGTATCTACTGAATAAGGGGCTGGGTAGAGGGTAGATCCCACAGCCGGTCAGTTTTGAGAAGAGAAAAGTCTCGTTCCCATGCTGAGATATTAACCCTATATTGTCTAGCCTGTAGCCTCGTTAGTATGCTGACTAATGTAATGCCACCTCCAATGGGCAAATTGGCAGGATGCATAGGAAGTAGAAGGGAGGAAAAGAAAAGGGGTCACATGTTATAAGAATAGCCAATCAGAAACATCATGGAAACTTGTTGCTGCACGTATCAGTGTACACATATAGATTCACATCCAACAAAAGTGACTGCTGTGATCACTGTTATGGGGAGCTCACATACAAAGTTTTATGTTTCAAATGCTTAATCTTCATCAACCATTTCATAAAATCCCCCATAACAAATCCATGAAGACAGCAGCAAGCAACAGGCAGTCTGTATTAGAACAAAGTTTATAATGGTACTGGCATTCACTTAAGTTACTGAGTTATAGAGAGTATAACAGATTATAATCTTTGGCTTAAATAAATATTACATTTATATTTTATAAGCCTATATACATTTTAACAATGGCAATTACTATAATGTTAATTCTATTACAATAAAAGATAAGGTGGTTATGGTGTAATTATACACATCAGAAACATGTACACATTTAAGAGTGTTCACTGGTCTTACTATCATCTTGCACTAGTATTTATATTTAGTTGATTCACTGTCAACTTCAAGTCTCAGTATCATAAGCTTTGTTTCATTCTTCCTAACTCCTTTCATTTACAACAAACATGTGTTCTGTTTATACACATATGCACACACTCACCCCACCCAGCAATAAGACCCTAACCCAAATTCACTGAGCCCTTCACACATGAATGTTTTAATGTTTTTATCAGAGATAACATACCACAGAATGTGAAGGGTAATAGTTACATGCTACTGCACTGAGGCCACAGAAAGTGGGTCCCATTGATGGTGGGATGATATTGCTCAATGCTATGTTTGTATTACTGTCTAGTCGTCCTGACTTGTGTCAACCATTTTGAAGTGCTCATTGCTAGGAAAAGTCATCACATGGTCATCACTACCAACATTTGTGGCAAGATAATAACTAGTTGAGTAGAGGGGTATGTAGGGTAGTAAAATGGAGGAGAAGAATAACAAATAAAAGGAAATGTGGAGGGATTTGATCCATGGGACTTCTTTCATTGGTCTCATTGTACATATAGTACCTTTTAAATAGAGAAATGAATGCACCGGAATAACTTGTTTGAAATTCAAACCTGTAACTTTCAATGCCACACATATCAAACATTCTTTAAAATCTCTGTCAGGGTTTGGAACTATGCACAACATACCACTAAAAAGCAGACCTTTTGACCATCTGATACAAGACAGCACTTGGTAAAGTCATTGACTGTCAACTGATGTTAAATATACGTGTTCTCTACATTTTTAAAAAGCAATTTAAATAATTCTGAACAGATAATATGTGTATGATCAACTCTAGCAAAACACATTATCATTATAGTAATACATCCTTCTAAACCGTTCACAGAGATTTATTACCTCCAGCCTTCATTTTGATTAAACTGGAGCTCACCTTGTTACAGATGCCTTGATTTCTGAACTTGGAGCAATGCTTCATTGTTTAAGGTGTGTTGTTTATTACAAATAATACGTGTTATTAGTGAATTGATTTCTTCAATAAACACTGCAGGAATAAAAATATATGAATTATTTGAATTAATTGAACTATTTTAGGACTGAGAACACACTGAGATTTTAACCTCAAAATTTGTTACAGCACTAACAACCAAATGAATAACTTTATGAAGTATGGTTTTTCTTAAAGTTAATACTCAGCTAATAAAGAATTTCTTACTTTTAAAGAACATTATTATGAACCAGCATCACAAAAATTAAAACTCCTTTTCATCTTAAAACTTCATAAAAAGTTTAGATCTCAGATCTCAATTGAATATGGTTGGTTTCAGTACAATCATATCATATATTTGCGCCTTTTTTGATATAACAGAATATCGAGAGCTAAACCATTCACTGTAAGCAAATGCACAGTATGGGTACTCAGGAAACAAGGTAACTGCAGTCACTTTTTATGGGGTGCTACAAACTACATGTGATTAGATGTTGCAGCTGGGACATTGGGTCAGCACAGGTACAACATTAACCAATCACAATAACAAGTACAACCAACTTCTCTAAAGGTAATCCAGAAAATAGAGAACACAACGTAGTCCTGTACCTTCAACAGTTCCAGTTGTCACTCAACTTCTCTCGTATTTTCTTGTGTGTAGTAAAGTTTAATGAACCTATCATGTGTGTTTAACTTCACAAATTATGATACAGCTTTCCACTCATTGAGATAATGTTATAGAAAACAATGATCATTATGAGCTGAGATGCCTTGAGGGACATACAAATTGCAGTGCTAGTCGAACGAGTGACAGAATCAGCTTGGATTTTGTCAGTGGTGAATGAGCTTTCTTGTGTATAGTCACTGAACCCTGCAGCATTCCGAGCTGCCACACGCACAGTGTAGTGTGTGTTTTGGCTGAGGCCGGACAAGTTGTATGGCGTTTCACCTGTGCAAAGAATTACATGTTTTTATATTTAAATCAAATGATGAACAGTACCCACAGTGGTAAATTACAGCAAGTATTACTCGACATCTGGACTTAATATGCCATTTGGTATTTTTCTTGTGTCCTGTTCGGCATTTTATACGACTGTTAACATCCAGGAACTGAGCAATACTAGGTCAAATTAGTACCCTGTTTCTTCCATAAGATATAGTATTAATATTCTTAGATTTTGTAGTATTGGCTTATGTTGTACAAGTTACTTATATATACTTGTATATGTTATTTGGAAGCTCATGACAAAAACACAATGGACATGTCATGACTGTCTGTTGCATATGTGGAGCTACCAAACACATCTGATGAAATTTGGTAATTAATAAAATTCTAATACAAATTTTATTTCATTTCATACTGACCCACATTAATCCATAATTTAAAGTGCAAATCAAATAAAACTTTATAAACTTTATAAAAAATTAATACATGTCCCATTACATATATTTCAATAAGACATACAGAATTTATTCAAGTAATTTTAAGTATGTGTAATAGAAAGGAATTAAAATTGTCTGTGTCTACGCCAAACAGGCTTAAAGGGGGAGTAGATATAAGGCTCGATCTTAGCCTTGGCACTACCTGGAGGGGGGCTGGGTGCCAAGAGTTCAAACCTGGGAAGGGCAAGACAATTTGTATGGTGCCTTAAATACTATTCTGACAAGGTGCAAAGCTTACTTGTTTTAAAATATTTCTGGTACTTTTCAACTGTTTGCATACAGCTTATGTTCCTGAATAAGAATAAAAGATGAAAGAAACTACACAAATGGAATGGGTTAACAATAAAAAGTTAATGAAATTTTAATGGCCTCCACAGCCACTATTGACATGGTGATTAAAAAATTCTCACTGGGTATCCAAATCCTGGATACTCACACCATAATAACATACTGCCAACTACATATAAGTGCACCTCGGTTTATGAGGCTCATGTAGTCAGAGTGAATAGCCTGAAAAATATAATTTTATGTTACACAGACAGGGTGGAGTGTCACCAATTAATATTTTCATCAGGAAGTCAGGTGAATGTCCACTGCTATCCTGCATACCTGGAGTCAAATCAAAGTGTTAAAATTAAACTGTACTCTTTTTAGAAACTCACAGACTTACCCTTATTGAATTCTTGGACCTGTGCAGAATCCCATCCTTTGTTTAGTTCCTGCTTTCTGAGGTACTGGACACGATATCCAATGATGTCCAGTTCCTCATTCTGTGGACCTTCGATGTCAATCTGGACAGAATCATGTCTTGCTCCATGGACAGATACTTTTGGTACTGCTGGCTTTGTGCCTTCCATAAGGTTAATCACATGTTCCATCTTACCCAGATGGTTCGATGCTCTGCACACATAATCTCCATATACATTCTTACTGCTGACATTCAGCTGAAAGGCAGCAATGGTAAACATGTCACAATATCTTCTGTGGATGCAGATACAGGATGTTCTCAAATAGCAGGTACTGAAGAGAAATGGTCTTTCATTACTGATAATTATGAAATGTAAATAGAGCATAACTGTTATCATGGCTGTTATTAATGTAATTCAAATAGGTGATTTATTTAAAACAACATATAATTAGAGGTAACAACATGAATGGTAAAATAGTGGGAATCTAAAGTGGCTTTTATGAACCCAGATCAAGTCAACTACAATCAATGAAGAGAAAAAATATACCTGCAGTGTAGAATTCAATTCTCCTTCAAAAATGGTGTCATTTTCTAGTGCTACAAGTATTTTGTTTGACTTAAACCATGCAAATTTAGGTTTCGGTTCTGCAGCCACTGCACATGTTAGGTTGACAGTACCCATAATGAATGCATATGTTTTGTCAGATCCTTCCTTACCACGCCATACTGGTTTATCTGTCAACATAAAACACATATTCATCATTTGAAATTAAAGATTACTTGCAATATTTGTGGTTCTCTCAGCCTCTTTGCTAAAGATTTAAATCTTCTGGAATAATGTGCTACGTCACTGGGTAAACAGTCCCAAAATCATGAACTAATTAACTGACACAGCATAACATCTGGTAAGGCTCGAATCTACGAACCACTTCTTCTTCCTGTCTAATAAATATTACTTTTAACAATTTTATATACCCTGTAACATAACATTACAAAGATACAACAAAATAAATGGTATAATTACAAGTACAAGATATTTTGATACAGGAATGTCAATTATACTTACACAACATCATATCAAGAGCAACACTTTATTTTGGAGGTGAAACTTTGGTTTTTAAAAATAAATAAATCCCATAAATTGGGAAGGCAGTGCCCTGGATCAGGAAGTAAGCTGATGGCCTCTTACCATGAGCTCATGTTCAATCCCAGGCCAGTCCACTTGGAATTAGGGGTGGAGAAAATGGTACTGAGACATTCTTCTCTCTGGCTACTTTGGTTTTCCCCCATCAGCCCCATTCCACCAATGTTTCATACTCATATGAATTTTAGAATTTTAGAATATGCCACCAATGACAAATAATTGTGGAAACTGATAGTGTTTTAAATAAAACACTTAAAAAACCAATAAAGGACAGCAGAAATGCATATTCAAATATCACTGCTGTTTTATTAGATTAGACAACTGAAGAAATGTGATATCAGAGGACAACTGCAAGATGTAAGCGATAGCTGAAGAGAAATAAAACTGGACAAATCCTTGAATATAATAGGAAGAGACCATATTGCTCATTTGGCATTCCACTGCTATTTGAAGATAAGACTCTTGACGATACAACGAAGGGGGAGAGAGAAACAAGGACCACCTTTTCACAGGAACAGCCTTAAACAGCCTAACACTACATAGATTATAAAAATTACAATTGAATAAAAGCACCAAAATAATGTATCATTTTGTATAAAATTAGCAGGTATCATTCCAGTTAGTTTAATATATCATTGTAGACAACTATGATACACAGAATGAGATAACACATGTACAAAGATGTAGTAATTCACTGTACACGTTGCTTTCTTTCCAGAACCTTGCAAGCTCGTGGCATATATCTTGTATGTCGTGATATAAAGGGTCCCTCTAGAACAATGTATAATTTGAGGTCACAGTGAAATTATTACAGTGGAGTGAATCATTAATCAAAAGGGCTTTATTCTGTATGTCAGTATATCAAATATGTCAATTATCCCTCAAATGACTTTAAACACAAAATCAATCAAGTATGTGATCATACAGCAAGTTTTGATAATTGTATTTGTGACGCAGTTGCATAAGGATGTTAGAGAATTGCTACATGTAGCTATGGAATTGCTCATATTTACGATGTCCAACTGTACAAATAAAATGAATAACACACCGTCACTATGCAATCATATAGTGCAGAGTGATGGGGTGTTATGAATTAATATGCAGCTACAGAGTTGCAGTACTAATGGTAAAAGTGCTGTGTTGATGATAATTGTGTGATATTTTATGCTGATTATTACACAAGAGAATGCTTTAGGGTGCACCCATACTCACGTTCGATCGTCAGGAATACCGTCCGAACTACTGTTTTGCTCGTGGATTCTGACAGTTGGTACGCGTGGCAGCTGTAATTCCCTTCATCTTCTAGTGTTACATTCTGAACATACAGGCCATCTGCAAACTCTTTGTATTTGTGTCCTGTAAAATTTGTTAAATTTTTAAAATTCTAATATGAAACTACATTAGTTCCTTTGTATTAATTAGTGGTACAATTCAATGGTAAACCACTTCCTTCACATCTTCATCTTTCATCCCATTCCTCCTACCTTTTATTCCTATATCTGCTGCCCTCCTTCTTCACATATTCATTTTCCATTCCTTTAATTTGTCCACCCCATTGACAGTCCTCACCTCCTTACATTCAGTGTAGGCAATATGAATCAAAACATGCCATTACAGAGTAAAAACAACACAATTAGCCATACTTGTCTTTTGATTCCCATAGGTCCTGACACTGATATTAAGTCCTCTGTGAGTGCTCTGTAGAACTCCACAACTTTTCATTCTAGCCCTGCCTTCTCTGTGAGCAGAATGAGAGGTCACATAGGTGCTTCAGATTTTACAAGTCATACTGTCCTCACTACAGAACATTCTTCAGTGGGTGGAAAAATTTATTTAGCCAGGTTCATGGTACTGCCTGTATATGTATTAAGGGTAATCATTTGTGATACCCACATAACTACAGACATCCGGTTTAATGAGCAAGAGTTTTGATTTGTACCATCATCTGCTACATCTGACTAGTCTCTGAATACTGCTGGTTTCCAGAGCCTTCAGATACAGTCTGTCCTACCAATCCATGCCAGCTCACGTAAGGAACTGTGTACAATCCACCCACAGGATGCAGTGTACATGCAGACAATTACATTTCCAAAACTCTATATTAAAGCAATCTGCAGCCGGTATTATTGTTACACGTAGAAAAAGCCGGTTCCCCTTTCTAATGGTGATGCAGTTTCTTAGTGTGAGACAGGTACCTGTTAAATATTATTTAGATGAGCTTCTTTAATGAAATAAATGAAACAGAAGGTCTACCTTCAGCTGCCTTGCCATTAACAGTCCATGTTACAGTGGGCAGTGGGTCACC
>Ga0123354_10007444_pt1 | contig 16485 bp, 5 predicted proteins | sample TergutLab28metaG_2_FD_97872 | JGI IMG/M metagenome (GOLD analysis project Ga0123354, IMG submission 97872) | Labiotermes labralis P4 segment gut microbial communities from Petit-Saut dam, French Guiana - Lab288 P4 | ecosystem: Host-associated > Arthropoda: Insects > Digestive system > Gut ...
ATAACTCCGTAACCGTCCAAAATCGGACACATGTTTATATGAACTTTTTTGATCACAAAGGCCTAGAAAATCACCTCCTGCAGTTATGCCCTAAAGTCGTGAAACACCCTGTATATATATATATAATGAAGGCCAAAAACCTGTCCATTATACATAAAGAATCTGTTCGTACCGCACGGAAAGCAGCGTTCTTGCAATAGAAAAAAGTCAAAGTTTTTCGAGTTATGCAGATGTAATGTGTTGGGTGTGAGTGAATTAGCGAATGAGTCACACTCTAGCTATCATGGTTGAAATGCCTAAAGTTGGGTTTGAGACAGACCCTGTTCACTGATAGGTAGACTTAAGGCTGGAGAAAGGTCTTGCTATTGAGATAATTACGGCAGCAATCCGATAATTAAAATTGTCATTCGGTATTCTCTAAGAAAAATGAAAGACCGATGAGAGATTCCGCACATACGGGTGTATTACATTGACATTTCGTATGACAGGTAGGTGGCTAGTAGGGAGATAAAGGAAGTTTGTTTTGAAGATCATATGGGAAAAGCGAAGTACTATGAACAAAATGTAATACGTTTTGTTCATAAGTCTGATGGTACACATACTAACGTTTAGGAGTTAAAACAACGAACTTTCTTCTGTGATGCTGAAGCGTCGTCGTCGCTATTATTTGCCTATCCGAGGAACAAAACTGATGACCTGCCTCGTTGTCAAGTTACAGAGGGTTTGCAACCCATACAGTTATGGGATGACAGCAAGTTACGTGGTTTCATATCGTCAAATTACAACAGAGATTGCTAGGAATACATGTAAACGAACAGCCTCTTGACAGTTCGTAAAAAAGCAGCCGAGTCACGTGACAAAAGCACAGATCTCGTCAGGTTAACTGAATAACATTTTTGGCCAGCGTCAATAACTCTCTTGATAATACCGTAGATGGACATACTGTCATAACAAGCTGGGCAACTAGACAGAGGGGAGGGTGTTGAGGTGTTTAATTGGTCTGTTTCAGTTCGTGAGAGCTACTTGTTAGATATGTCATGAATAGCGTAAAACTGATGACTTCAAGCAAAACACTAATAAACATGCAGATTTTAGGTATTTTCCAAACTTCACACACCAAACACATCCTACTTGAATTCAGAAAAACAAAAACAAAAACAAAAAACATAATTAAGATTACTACGAACCCTTCCGGTAAAGAACATTAGTTTTACAAGCAACTCTTCACTCTCAGTGCCTGCATGATCAGACTGGAGAAAACTCGACAATAATTACTATAATAAATAAAAAATTGAAGATCTATTATTCTTTGTTTTTACGCGCAATAAAGTGGCTGCATGTTACATACGAGGGCATTATTTCTTTATGTTACAAAGCAGCAATACTAACAGAGTGAAATATCATACGGCAAGATTCCAGGTGCTGACAGCGGTGTTCTTGAACAGTAAATCTCCTGGGATATTACGTCAGGTCTAACGCAAATAGTTATCAAAATTTCGGAAAGTTGTAGCGCCCACTTCTCAGAACAAAGCGTCCAAAGACGACAAGGTGTAACATTACAGAAGCCCCGGAACTTCAAGTGCAAGAGATTTTTCCAAACCAACATCAATACAATCACGAATTTCTTTATTCGCCAATAAGGATGATGTGTAGGCTAAGCCAGTTCTTTAAGACACAACTTAGAAAATGTAGGCAAAGCGTCAATTTTGTTATTTTGAATATCTTATACGTCACGAAAGAAATTATGTGACGCAAAATTTGTCATTTCTTCACTGCGACCTCCGTTTGAAACAAATTTCCTACAATAATTTAAAATTTACGCAGGCGATCAACACGAAAACTATACATGTTTTCGTATCAGTTACTTGTGTCCGAATTTAAGCAAAACCAAAATACCGGAAAAAAAATTGTTGACCATCCAACATCAAATTAAATGTTATTCCGTTTCGTGGTCTTAAAGTTGATACATGCTTATAAATGGACACTTCGATTTTCAAAGCAGGGATTATTTTTTAATGCTTCGAAATGTTTCGGCCTGATTTATTGACCATCTTCAAGGAATCTTCTATGTCATATGCTGCGTATGTCATAGAAGCCTCTCGGAAGATGGCCCATAATTCAGGCCGAAACATGTAGCAGAATTATCTAATAATAAAAGAGTGTTGTACCACAAGTTGGTATTGAAATTTTGTAAATATAATATAGTTGCACGGAAGATGTGTAATATTAAATTTGCCAACAACTTTACATTCCAAAGCATTTAAATGTGTGCTTTGTATTGGCGTTTGCACTAAAATGCAACTTTTTACTTCCTGTAGTTAAATGTAATGTACAGTTGTCTTTCTGCTTACTTTAAAGGAATACTGAAGAATATAGGCATAACTCCCCTCAATCCTAATCTCAGAAATAGATAGGTGACCTTTCAGCTTCACGACCCAAACTCCATTCACGAAGGGATAGAGCTCCCTAAACCCACCTCCAGAATGCACTGGATAAGAAGCTGTCTGGCCACCATTGCCGTTATGGGTGTTTTGTAGAAGGCGTAATCTCTTGATCATGACGGGAATAAAACCACGATTACGCGGATGTCCAGCGCGTGGCCAAGTCTCTGTACTGAGCTATCCCGGCTTCTTTGTCCAGCGAAGAATAAACTACATTTCGAAGAAAGAAAGTTTTTTCATTTAAACTTGACAATTATTCTTGATAAAGGTTATAATCGTTTCCGAATCCAACGCCACAGCTACGTCGCCACACCAGGTGGCGTCTCTTCCGACGTTGTATGCGATACTTCTATCAAACTTCATAACTTTCCGTTCGAAAACTTGAGAACAATCAAGAAACCAAAATGTACCCATCTCCTCCGTTTCGCCGAGTGAGAGAGTTTGTTCGAGGATATTCTAGGGTGAGTAGTTCTCTTAACAGAGCAAAAACTTATCCCATTACCTTCCGACACGTGAGATTAGACTGCACCCGTTTCGAAAGACCACAACGAACAGCAGAGACAATATTGTTGGAACGCAAACTTAATATTTTCGATGCATCTCTAACAGGCTACATTAACCTTTATTCTAAATATGCATTAAACAATATCTACTTTGACTTATCAGCATTAGAGGTAATATCGTTACGATATGTGAAATGTATAACAGTCATTTTAATTCTGGTTAATATGGGTAACGTCGTCTCTGTGAATGTCATGAACGTGTATGAGTGGAAGTCTAGATCCACGCGTTCTTAACCCCGTCACTGCATAAAGGTATGTGCGTAGCTTCACGCCTCAGTCTCTATCCTCCTGCTGTACGAGCACCGTCACTCGTCAAAAAGGAAAATGGGAAGGCCCCCAAACCAGTGTGGAAGTTGTGTAGATAGCAAAAGTACTCGTTCTGCTGGGAATCGAATGATGATGTCAGGTCGCCTGGTCCAGTTTCTATACAGACAGAGAGCTGTCCCCGCTACCCTTAAGATATGATTTATGTGCAAATTAATTTGTGAACTTTTATGAAACAGTTTGTTTAGTGTAACATATGAATTATTGTTAACTACAGCAGTGACTATATTTAAAATTACAAAACATTCAGAGTAGGTGTAATTATGAAAACAGGAAGCTCAGGGAACAATCGAATCTACGAAGGAGAAGTAAGAGGGAGGTTGAATAAAATGACATAAGAAGAAGCTAAGTAGTTTGTAATTTTAAACCCTTTGTTGTGATAAAATCAAAGAAAGAGACGAGAATGAGTTGAGTAGTTCCTGCAGAATTTTGGTCAGAGAATACGAAGGTAAGAGGCCACTTGAAACACGTAGATACAGCTAGCAATCATTAGTAAAATGGATTTTCAAATTACCTGTTATCAGGATGCAGAATAGTCCCTATGTAACACAAGAGGGGAAATTGTGTAAGCAAAGATTTGGGTTCGGAATTGTTCCTACTATACAAATATTTAGTAAAAGAATACATATTATATAACGCAGGGATATTTTGTGTAGGGCGAAACAGTGATTTGTGTCACTATCGCAGACTTGTAAAGAATTCGCCTTCGATATTTAGGACTGTTCAAGGCGTCATAGAGCAGAGCGAACGACTCGAGCATCTAGTTTGAGTACCGAAAGGAATACGGAAATTTTCTAACAAATATATTTCCCTACCATCCGATGCAACATATCCTATAACGTATTCGAGCATAAATAAATCCCTATCAAATATTTTAAACATTAAATTAATCAATAGTATATAAATGTTCGTTTTCTGAATTACAGAAAATAAACAACGTCTCAAATACAGAGACCAAATATCCAAATCGAAACCTCCAAACACACTGCGTAGGCAAAATGTAGAATATATGAAAGCTAAAACAGCCGGTACTTACAGTACACACGGCATTTCAAGCATAAACCAGAGGAGGCCACCAACATTTCCTTTTCGAGTTGGGAAATCGCAATGCTGTAGAAAGAATTTCCACGTGTGCTGAATGTTGATGGCAGTACAATTAATTAATTAAATTGTGTCCGTAGTTTTGAGACACACAACAATAATATTCTTACAACAGCGGTCTTAAAAATCTTTATATTTACGGAACCCTTGTGACTAAATCTGCATTTTCCTGGAATCTCTGTACGGCTTGCTTATTGAGTGCACAAATGAAATAAAATCCTTAAAATGAAATTTTACTTTAAAAATAAAATTTATGACAAACATTAACGGTGGCTTGAAATGAAAATAAACAGCACAGTGTCGAATGTGGGGAAAATGTGGAGAAGAATGAAAACTGAATTTACGTATTATCAAAATCATATTTATTCATTTCGTTATAGAGGTAACCGAATAGCGAAAGTGCTGACAGTCACCAACGAAAGGCCAGGATTCAGGTTTGAATGATGCCGTCTTTAGAGTATTCAGTGTGACCGTTAATGACATTGTGCTTCTGAGCTTGTATATTCGCCAGAAAAGTCAGATCGGCAAGGGTTGCAAAGTGCTAACAAAGTTCAGTGCGGGCATACAATCAATGTCAAACCAATGTCCAACCTATAGTAAATTTTTGCAAATTCCTCCTGTGGTTTTCTAGTACCGTCGGCAAGATATTGTCCTAAAAAACTCCAATAGGAAGACACCGTGAGTGTGAGACCCGGTGATCTCGGGAGGCCATTCACAAAACGCTGCTACCAAATATTTACTTTGTGGGTCCCTCCCCTACTTAAGCCAAAACTCCTTACGCCGTTACGAGTGTTCGCCTCACACAGAAATTTTCTGCCCAAGAAGATATTTTGAGATACAGACAGAGGTGCATTCTACCCAACTTACAGAGAGACGAACTGGATTCAGTAGCAAACTAAGGGCCAAATTGAGGCTTTTCGAGTTGACATTTCCAGCTGGATGTCCAAATATTTCAGTTTTAATTTAAACGTGCCTCGTGTAATAAAAATTAAAGTTTAGAAGGCCGTTTATGGACACAGTACATTAAAGTCACTTTATTACTCTTTAATTTCACGTAATCAAGTTTTACATTTCACGTAAACAACATCACAATTGTATAAAAACTGAGATGGAGATGATAAACGAAATACTCAAACTGGGAAGGCAATGTAACAAACCTTGTAACTGAGGATAATGTTACTTCTGAAATTAGAAGCTAGTAATCCAACACAAGAAGGAAATAAATGGCAAGATTAATACAAGAATAGACGAGAAAGCTACGCAATTATAATGATTACGTTGTTTTCAATAGTCTAACGTAGGTTTATCAACAAGGAACTGTAGTTAGGCATTGAAAAATAAGAATTTAATTTCATCATCTGATGAACGCATCCCTACCTCTACATCTACATGCAATAGGCTTTAAAACTTAAAATTATGGACAAGCAACTGTTCAAATCTTTCAGATATATGAACAATACAATCTGTTCAGAACTTGCAGGAACCCATATTATGCAAAGATGGTGAACAATAAAACGTACCATTTGAAGGAAATCGAAGACATTTAATTTCTGATTAGCGTTTATTTATTTATTTCTTTAGATTAATCCCACGAATAACTCTCCCTCCACTTCATCCAATACATGTAGGGGCAGGCGTAACATAACTTGTGTTGAGGTTAGGAATTCATTATACTGTAAATTAAACCGCCTCTCTAGTGCCTTCAAGGCACAGTGTTCATGCATATAAATATTTTTTATATTATTAATTAATTTAAAATTTTTCGAGTGAATTAAAACTTCTTACAGACACAAACAAAAGTATGTGTATTTCTGCAGCACCGAATTCAACACTCTTTATATGCAAACAAGAGAACGATAATAGATACTTCCTTTCTGTGAGGGCTGTATTGTAACTTACTGCTACATCTAACGCTCTAAGCGAAATGTTATACATACAAATTGCAACCAACGTCATGCTTGTGTGACGTACATAGAGCTATGTTACAGTGTAATGAAAGTAAACGCTGAATTGAACAATGCCGTAGCTGCGAGGAAAGCAACAAGGTCGTTTCAAAAATATAACCACTGCATTGTACAGAAGTCCAATTTGGAACAACCAAAATAATGGAAACAGTGAGGAAGCGACTTGCTCTGGGTTAGGAAGAGAAAAGCTCATTTTGGCCGTGTGCCTTTTGATTGCTCTCCACTCCTCTCACCCCAACCCTCTCTGTATCGTCCGTCTGCCTTTATCTTGTGTGCTGGCTAAGGCGATAATCGTATTGATTCATTAGATCCGGTGTTGATGGCAGGACCCAGCCCAGAACACAGCTATTCTTTATCCGGACCGGCAAGCCCTGGCCGACAGAGCACTGTAAGCATGCAGCCCAGGGCGAAAGGCGGTGTACGAATGGGATCAAAGCTCATTGTAACCCGTAGTGCGCACATATACACAGTCCTGATGCCTCATGCCTTCCAGCTAAGTTTTCACAAATTCAAACCACGTAGTCCTGTTCCATTCTCTGGGGCTCTTGTTTCTAGATGGAAAGAGAAAAGGTGGGAGTACTAGTGGCGAATGTATGAGTGTGTTTTAGGTTCACAGGCAGAACTTGGTGAGCATTCTTTCTTCTAAAACTAGCAAGAAAAGTGACGAGTTACTACGTATGTAGACCTGGACACAGAACTATCCTTCTTTAGGTAACATGGACTTCAAAGTACCCGAAAAGCTTTCTTGGGTGGGAAAGTTCATATACAATATTCGACGCTGCTTTTCTATCCCTCCTGTCCCCAGTGTATTTGACTCAGTGCAGAAGTAATGTACTATAACGGAACACATAAATACTAAAAGCGAAAGCTTGAGTTTATTTAAACCTTTGAAGAATATTCACGTGTGTCTCAGAAAGTAAACGACTGGCCGCGGTTGAAGAGATAAAATTGGATTCCCAGGTGAAATAAGATTTCGCCTCGCTGTCAAGGAAAGACCGAAATTGCAAACAATCCGGCATTGTTAGGCACCTTCACAAAGCGAATACAGACTACTGACATTGTAATGTTTGTGCGTGCGTCCGTCCGTCCGTCCTTCAGACTGTTCGCATGAAACAATGCGACGCTACCATAAGAATATCCGTGAAACGTCGTATTTGGAATTTTTACTAAAACTTGTTGCCATATTAAAATACCGGTCAGAAACTAACAAACAAAATTACATAGAAGCAACACGAGGAGCTACGTGCATGCATGTGATTGGTCATTAGAAGTATACTGTTCCCTGTGAGGTACAGACTAACAGTGCCGAGGAGACAGGGGCAAGCCCCTATAAATTACTGGGACCCGGCAGTCCGGAATGGGGTCCGGATTCCGAACATATTTCTTATGTTTTTGTCTTTCTCGGTAGTATTAATAATTGGTAATTGTGCAAATTAAAATTCTCATACCAAACCTAAGACGCTCTACAACTGACAGTCAGTCTTTCTGATTTAATGTAAAGATTTTTAGCCGGTCCGCTCCTACTTGGGCCCCAAAATTTTTTTCAAAGGGGCCCGAACTCTCTGTTTGCGTTACCGCGAACTACGGCCTTGCTAACATCTGATTATCCAAAATTCGCGGCAGCAGACACGTATAAGTTCGCCCATGACGAGATAATTACAAGAAACACAGTTTCTCCCCGTTTACGAGATACGTACAAGAAACTCGATATCTCCCCATTTACGAAAGAAGCACAAAAAAGAGAATATTTGCCCTGTGAGATAAAAGTAAACTAAACACGTCATCTCGACGAATAGAAGGTCGACACAAAAAAAAATGCAGACCTGGACAGGCCGGAGAAATATTTGACGATATGAAAACAAAGATTCATCTAACACAAACAAAATAAAATTTTTATTTTTTTAAAGTTCACTGGAATCATTTACGAACATAAACAACAGAATAGTAGGTACAGTTAACAGATGGAACGCACCAGCAACTTTACGGCAAACGAAAATTTCCTAAATTGTTAACCCTAGAATTATCCTTCTTTTTTACCCAGAAAGAAAGATGACTAACCACGGGCTGAAAGGCAGATACCGTATTCCCACCTGGAGCACAATTTTTCTTCGCTATAGCAAAGGGACGAATTTGTAACCAATGCAGTCTTGTTACAAGGCGGTGAATGTATAACACACTTAAACTCACGAAAAAAGATTATTCTCTACAAGATTAGAAGTAGGATTTCTTAATTCTTTTGTTGGAAATAAACTTCAACATAACTGAAATCGTGACCCCTGCCGGACACATATGTGTTTATGTAGCGTGTGGTTTAATAAATACGGATGAATTTTGAGAAATTTAAATGTAGCAGTTACTGGCATCAACCAAGATTGAGAGTGTTGCCGAATTTATTCGAGAAAAATAGTCAATTTGCATTAATTTCCCACCTCGCCTCCTTTAAGATGCCCGTCATGTATGTAAGAAACACTTTACTCGACATACTGTTGAATACAATTTGTCCTAGCACGCTCTCTATTTCAGCAGATTTTCGTCATGCGTGGCAAGTCTCTAGATTAATAAAAAATTGACCCAGTTCATATTTATTTTCATACTTCAAACCGGGGCAAGAGCGTAAGATACAAACGAAGAGATGGGATATTCTTATAATAAAAACCAACGAGATGCATTATTTCTTAAATTTATTTGGATAAAAAAATCTACATGTTTCTGACAGATCTACTGCACATCAACAGGCGTCTCAAAACTATACACAGCAATAGGTATTTGTCATGCTAGTTATGTTGACTGTCCGCTAGGAGGTCAGGATGGACCCGACCTCGCTAGCAGAGAGTCAACATAACTAGTCTGGCAAATACCTATTGCTGTGAATAGTGTTGAGACTCCTGTTGATGGGCAGTAGATCTGTCAGAAACATGTAGAGTTCTTTATCCAAATAAATTTGAGAAATAGCGCATCTCGATGGCTTTTATTATAAGAATATATCACGATGCACGGTCCTCCAAATGTCAAAGAAGAAATGAGAGTGGAATACTTTAATAATATATCCCGCTGCGCTTGCGTGAAAAGGCTGATTGATTGCCGGCTGTTGGTAACAGTGACTTCTTGATATAAAAAATTGTCTATTTTTCGCCGTGAGTTGTTACCAGACTTTTTTAATGAGAACTCAACAAGTGATAACAATGGATCTGCACTGAATTACTGCGATTTATTATTTATAAACACTCAAGTATCTTTGTTACGACACTGAAAAAACAGCACTGAATTAGTCAAAACAAATTCAAAATAAATCTTCCAGATATTATTACATGCAAACAACAGCATGTTTTTTTTCAGATCTCAGCAACGTTAACTTCTGCAGACGTTGCAATAGGATGGCATATTCATTACTATTTACTAAACCGCCAAGTGCAATTGTCGTTGGTCTTTATGAATTTCTCCCCACCCCCACGGCCGTTTATTCTCCACTTACCCAAAACCAAACACCTATTTACTGCGCACTGTCTTTAAAGAAATACGATGTACTGGAACTGACAGAAGACACTCGAAAATGAGGGTAAATTATGGTAACAATACTGGGTAGCGCTAAGAAACACGGACTGTAGGGTAAAAGTTCAATCTTAGTACACGACATCCCGTTGTGTTTAGGTATAATATTAAAATGAAATAAACATCTATACTTGGTCAAACACAACTATCTCACTCTTTATTAATTCAAACAATGGTGACTAGTTGTATACACCGGCATTTAAGTTTTTATAAACATTTTGGCTTGTTGATTGCCTGCATAAGCCGAAAGTAGTCGCCATTGTTTAAATTAACAAAGCATAAGATAGTTGTGTTTGATGAAGTATATATTTTATTTCATTTTAATAAAATGTCATTATTTAATTCAATTTAGCATTGAAGTAAATTTTTCATGCGAATTAGAATCTTTTACTCTGCAAATATGAACTCCAGGAAGAAACGTTTTTCGTTCGTTCGCCGTACTAAACCTCGGTTATGGTTGTTTGCTTTGTGGTACAATATATGGCCAGAAACAAAGATAATTTCGCCTTTTAGAAAATCTTTTCGGGCGTTTTAATTTTATGTCCCTGAAAGTGGACATATTTGTAAAAAATAGGACGTAAGTTAATCCTGAAATTCGAAGCTTTAAGGCACTGTACATACGGCATTATTCTAAGTAAACAGAAGGTACTCATTCTGTCAGAGAATTTGTTTCCCGCGAAATGGTTTAGCGAGTTTTATTTTTTGAGGTTATGGAAGCATGCATTAAATCGCATTACAAAATTTATTGAAATTTAGATGTCCCTCTTATCTACCACCCTGTGGCTGTATGAGGGGAGCGCTATCAGTGGCCGTCCGAGAAACACACAATAACTTGTGGAGGAAAGTAAGATGGAATCGCTAGCTCGCTACCAACGGAAAAGCACACTATTCCGTTACAAACACCGACAGCGAAGCACAGACAATAAGCTAGTACATGAAACGTACATGGATGGTTGTGCGCAGCGATTCTACGAAATAAATGACCGACGACGCCACTCGCCACGCCTATCCATGTCAGCTTACGTGTTGCATATATAAAACTTTCTGAAAAAAAGCATCTCGAAACAATGCATGCCATTGGACGTCGCTGTCACTCGATAAGGGAAGTGCCGGTGAAAAATATGCGAGAATAGATCATTCGTGAAATTATACTACCTGGGAAAACCGAAAAATACTCTGAAAAAATTTCCCCAATAAGAATATGTCCAACTGAAGCTCACAATGACTGGTCTGGAAACGAACCCGGTCCTCAGTGGGGCTGAAGGCCGCGACTAACCACCTCAGGCACTGAATAACCATTTCGACGAAATTCTATAATCACAAGTGTAAGATTCACGTTGTCGGACCAGTTTAATTCTCGTCTATACCAATCCCATCACTCGATAAACAAAAGTTTAACACTCTTACGTGTTGTAACACGTTTGTGAATCACACAGGACGATCTCTTTACTTTACAAACGTCGAACGATTATGTGTACATTCATTCAGCGGAACACTTTGACTTACCTTAAGCCATATCAAGAGAAGAATTTATGGATGTAAAATGCAATAAAGAGTACAGGTCATAACCTACATGAACAGTGTGTTTATATTTGGAACAAGCGGAGAGACTGTACAAATTCACAGACGGTATATAGTATTAAAACACGGTTCAAAAGAGTATATGTTCGAATACTAAGTGTGCATTCCGAATCCTGTAATTTTAGAATGGAAACATATCATACGGTAATATCGTGCATTAGCAACTGATGACGCTATACATATTAAGTAAAATGCAGGAAGTAACGGTGACTTTAAGACTTCGGCTCGCCGACCTTCGTTATTTGGTCGACGTGGATGTTGACACGGTTGAAGGCGTTAGTATCTGTACTATAAGGTGACATTAGGTGTATTAAATCAGAAACTGACATGTATCATTCCAAGTAGCCTATTAAAGTGGAACTATTATAAAATTGGCAAAATAATTTCAGTTACAATTAACGTAGTATGTCCGATCGACTTTCACTGCTTACGTAAAGTCGAAAAGTTATTATGTGTGGTGTTCTGCCTTCAGTTTATTTGCTTGCGCTGATTGCCCGACAAAACTTACAAAAAATTTTGATAAACTCTTTCTGTGTAGCTTATGTAGTGAAAAAATTGGTACTATTCTTTGAGATTCTCAAGACGATGAATATTAAACTCTGTTGGCTTTTATTGACTGAGGAAGTGTAGTTCAGTGGACGGATATCGAATTATAGAAGAAATAACGGGTCCATTTTAAGGACAGGAGTACCTTGTGAGATGGACTTCAACTGATTTCGACATCGTATCGGCACATACCCGACTAGTAACGAGCAGTTTTCTTGTAATGACCCACGGCACTGTATCACAGAAAACAGAGGTTATATAAGGGATACAGTCTTACAGCGAAATGTGCAGATACACAAAGAGCAAAAATTTTCTACTCCCTTTAAAATGTCTACTCGCACATAAACATTAATGTTATGTAACGTACTGTAAAATCACACGTAATTCCAGGCTTACATTCGCACTGCATTGCATTCTAAATACTGCAAGACACAAACAAGAACTGTCTAACGGTTCTTGATTGATTGCCCCATTTAACAACTGCATTCTGATAGGAAATCAACCAACGGAACAAAATATAAGCTGTTGTGCATAATTTCCGGTTTTCATGCTCATAAAAATGAAGTAAGTATTTTTTCTCAAATAATGAAATTGTTTTGGAAATTGGGGCACTAAGTAACTGTTCGGTCATCACGTTTAAAAATACGTACGAGGAAACCGCTATTTTATAGTTAAATTTTCTTTTAAAACAGAGAATTTCAAACGCACATGTCACTCAAAATATATTATCAGAATCTACAGCACTGTAAACATGCTTAATGTCAAAATATATAGGCAGAAATGGTACATTACATCAAGGTAATTTATGTATTCGCTAGCGAAAAAGAAGCATTTTCTAACATTTCTAAGCTCATTACTGGCCAGTAAACTTAGCGTTTATAAGACATTCAGTACGACACAGAAACAACTCACCCAAAGCAACTGGTCACCGAGTAGTTAATTTGCACCGTACATCTTCGGTCCATTTTGTGTTCATGAGGAATGGAAGATTGAATAACTGGCGTATGTGGCTCTCGGACAGCTGTGTGAACAGGCAGGTACTGTACATAACTTGTAAACACTCCGTGAAACTAAAAACCTAAGGTACTGTCGCAACACAAGTAAGATACAGTACAGATTTTACTCAGTTTTAAGAAGCACTTCACTTACTTTCCGAACATTATAACATGCAACTTCCTGGAAATGCTGTTACGTAATGCAGGTACTAGCAACTCTCTTTCCGAAAGGTGAATGGTGGGTAATCGTCAGGAGATCGGGTGGGGGGTGGTACCAGCAGCTTAACATGTCATACCACCACAATGACAGGACTATCTGGTAGCGAAAACTGCCCTCTCTGTTGCGTAAGCCATCAAACCTTGGGAATTTTCGCTTTTCTGCCGAAGCAGAACCCCCTGATTTTCAACGTTCAGGAGGTCCATTTAAAAGTGGAGCCTAAATTCTTGTTGTTAACAACAGATGTTTGAAAAATAAGTAATTTGTTAACTATAAATGTGCGCAATGTTGCATCAGATCTGCACTTAATATCTGACTGTGAATGGGACAAGTTAGGAATAAAGAGAAATAAGGAAGCTAAATTTGTTGAGAGGACGGACCGTCAAAGTATCTACACAAGCCTTACGGACACAGCTAAGTACAGGAGAAGCTACTGTGCGAATTTTATTTAGTATCCGAAAATATTATCGTAAACAAAATCTGAAACTAAGAAATTTTATACAAACTGTTAATGATGATGATGTTGATGATGATTATGATTATGACGATAATAATAATAATAATAATAATTCAGGCGATAGAAATGCGATTAAAAAAAGAAGTCGAGAATATTCTAAAATATAAATACCTTACAATAGAAATACAGAATGTAAAAACAAAAATGATATGAGTAATAATAGGGGCGACTGGGACTATTTCAAAGTCACTCAGAAAATACATGAGCAACATATCAAGAAAACATGAAGTCAAGGAACTACAGAAAACAACCATATTGGGCACTGCACACATACTTCGGAAAGTACTAATTTAAAAATACAATAGATTCAACACTGAAACTAACGATAAAAGCACCAACAGAATAGCTGCAACACTGTAATCCCGAAGGACATATTTTGTCTCGGGAATATGAGTATAAATAACGTGTATAAAGAAGATAATAATAATAATAATATGAATGCAATTGGCATAAAAATAAACACATCAGGTTATTTTTGTAAAATAACTTTCTGTATTTAGAATTGCAAGAAAAAGACCTTTCTTCGACAAAACGAGACGATAGGGTACACCACGCTAACTGAAAAACGGCACTGTATTTAATTGCTGCATAATTAATATCACAAAAAACATGAAATTTTTGTTGTTGAACATCTGTGAATTAGGAATTGTTCTGCACCCACCACTGAACTAGTTTACATTGTGCTCTATGTATGCAGATCAGGGAATGGACTGCAAAGAATCTTCTCCTTTCTGTGGCATCACGTCTTTAGGAGCGGGAATGTATATTCGCACACGTATGATCTTTATAGCCGTGTCCTGACTTTCGTTTTTGAGGTTAGTTTACATGCAGTCCACTGCGGATGGGCACCAGGTGGAGGCAACAGAGCGGTAGAGTGCTAAATTGGCACTCGTCAGGCGTACGACGCTTGCTTGCTGTCGGTGAGTACCAATTTTGCAGCTCTGCAAGGCTTTCAACATTACATCATTAATATTCCAAATAATTAAAATTCTCCTTCACTTACAGCAATAGGTATAAGGCCTAATCACAATAAACCTGGAAAATGTAAAATAAACAAGAAAGACCAAAACCATCATAATAGCATCTACCTATATCACAAGTATTTCTGGCTTAGCCTATGTACATGAAAACTTAAAAAATTCTATCAATCGGAATGACTTCTATATGCCGTCATCACATAAGATATACGTCACTTCGAAAAGATCAATAACACAAAATTTAAACCTACTTAAAACTGTGTTACATTCATCGAGGTATTAACGTCATTCTCATGAGATGAATTATAGAAACTGTTGTTACCTGCGCGTTACAGGATCTTTCTTGAAAAAGTTATTCAGATTTTCAACGGATTCTCTGCTTCAAAGAGCAAGCAAGTCTGTACAGAGTATTCACAAATTCCCGCCTACCTGTCCCAGGCAGTTCATTCCGGTTCCTGGCTTCTCATTTTAAGCTCTTCTCAACGATTCATTCTAATGTTACCACTCGGTACCTCTTCCTTTCAATTCTTTCGTCTACAAATCCTGTAACTCTTATTCCCCACGACCATGGTAGCACAGTGGTTAAAGTGCTGTGCTAAAAATCGGAAGGTCGCTGGTTCGATCCCAAATGGTGTCAGTGGAATTTTCATTGACACAAAATCCTTCCGATCGCACTATGGCCCTGGGGTCGACTAAGCCTCTAACAGGAATGAGTATCAGGAGTATTTCCTGCGGGTAAAGGCGATCGGTGTGTAAGGCTGACAACCTACCTACCATCATCTTATGCCGTTGTCACGAAATCTGGGAACCTTAACTTTCTGGAACCCTCTGGGCCCCTCCGGGCCTGTAACGGGACTGCTTTACCTTTTACCTTATACCCCAAATGTAATCTACGCGTATCATATAAGCAAAGCTTTATATTTTCTATTATATTATTTCTTATTACATATTATTATTATTACAATTATTCATATTTCTTGGTCTTTTTAATGCTTTCGTCCTTATTATTAGAAACACCAAGCTACAACAATAGCATCAAGGACAAAGCTTATTTAATTCCAGAGAAAGATAAAAAACCAAAAAGAGACAGGTCAGAATGGCGTTGTGGGAGGTAAAAATGACACTGTCTTCCATGTCCCTAAAACAATCTATGAGTATCTTATATTACATTTTTACATTGCACTGTACTTAATACCTATTTGTCAAGTGCATCAAAACAAACAGAGAATGAAAGACTAATTGAAGAGAAGAACGAGCATTGTGATTCAGAAATTTCTCTGAATCATCTGTTCCTCGACAACTAGAAGTAGAACATATTCGATACAAATCTGATGTTCGTGTGACCTTGCATCCTTAATATGAAAGGATTTGTGAGACCAGCTTGATGCAACAATCATGATGTTGATAAATAAATCACAATTGTTGCACAATGTTGGTCTCACAAATCATTTCATATTCGATACAATCTTTTTGTTAGGTGAAAAATGACAACATTTGAAATTTCAACGTATGGTTAGCATTTAAGGCTTATAAATAAACTGCTTTTATGTCCTTCAAAATAAGGTGACTGCATATATTATAACAACATCATATCCACATATATTATAACAACCTCATATCCACATATATTATAACAACCTCATATCCACATATATTATAACAACCTCATATCCACATATATTATAACAACCTCATATCCACATATATTAT
>Ga0123354_10007445_pt1 | contig 16484 bp, 11 predicted proteins | sample TergutLab28metaG_2_FD_97872 | JGI IMG/M metagenome (GOLD analysis project Ga0123354, IMG submission 97872) | Labiotermes labralis P4 segment gut microbial communities from Petit-Saut dam, French Guiana - Lab288 P4 | ecosystem: Host-associated > Arthropoda: Insects > Digestive system > Gut ...
ATGTTTATTATCAAACTTCTATCTCAACATGTTTCGGGCATCATTATGCCCATCATCAGGAAAATAAGACCGTGTCCTACTGCATGCGGTGTTCTGCCTGGGTGTGTAGGCTGTTGGTTCTGGCCTTGTGGAGCTGTGCACGCACAGCTCACGACGCAGCTCCACAAGACCACAGCCAACCACAGCCTACATACCCAGGCAGAACACCGCATGCAGTAGGACACGGTCTTATTTTCCTGATGATGGGCATAATGATGCCCGAAACATGTTGAGATAGAAGTTTGATAATAAACATCGAATTAGTTGCATCTTGTTGGTTCTCTCTCGTCACCTTTTGGTACATTTCTCGACAACAATACGGCATTATGAATGAAGTCATCGCGTTGTGTATTTATATATTAACTTTATCAATATATATTCCAGTCAACACAACTATATAAAAAAACATAAGTTAAAGCGATATGTTTCGACTTAAAAAGTCATCTTCAGGCTAAGCTAAGAACCATGAAATTTTTTACATTGTGGCTGCGCGCATTTGGGATCCCAGATGGCTTACAGCAAAAATTGTAAGCCATCTGGGATCCCAAATGCGCGCAGCCACACTGTAAAGAATTTCATGTATCTTAGCTTAGCCTGAAGATGACTCTTTAAGTCGAAACATGTCGCTTTAACTTATGTTTTTATTATATAGTTTTGTTGCCGGAAATATATATTAATAAAGTGAATACGGCATTACTTCCAAGAAGACGGTTGATTGAAGTTGTTGAATTACAAAGAAACATGTTACTGATCGGTAAGGAAATAGTATTTACTCAGGAGACTGAGGGAAAAATCGGTAATGGTTCCAAATTAAAAGGCATCAAACGGGCGCTTATGATAAACAGTAATGTACAGTTCTCAGTAACATCTAATAATATTAATCAATCATATGGGTGAGGAGAGGGGGGTGTATAGGGTCTTGCTGGGGAAACCGGAGGGAAGGAGACCACTGGGGGACCTAGGAGTAAATGGGTGTATAATATTATGATGGGCCTTCAGGAGGTGGGATGTGGGTATATGGACTGGATTGGGCTGGCCCAGGATAGAGACAGGTGGCTGACGCTTGTGAGTGCGGTAATGAACCTTCGGGTTCCGTGAAATGCGGAGAATTTCTTGACTAGCTGCACACCAATTAGCTTCTCAAGAAGGACTCTGCACCATGGAGTAAGTAAGTATGTGCAGGCAGCAAATCCTGTCTTTTGGGAACATAAGCAAAATTTAGGCTTGTAAAGTGACTCTGCTTTTGTACCTGCCGAAGTACAATTTTAAGGGTTGATCATTTTATTTGTAGCCCAGGTTAGTACGGACCATTACGAAAACATTTCGACAAACCTTATAAAATATAATAAGTAAGGACCAGTCCCATTGCAGACACAGTAGCTACAGTCAAATAACTAAAGAGGGCCAATCAATTCCAACTAAAATATTATTTCTTCGGAAGTATGAGTTGAGATCTTCGCTGTTCTGGGGTTTTACTCAACGTAGGTTAGCTGTTTGTTACAGAAGTTTCGGGGACAATATATCGATCATATTTCCAAGAGTCAAACTTAAATATGGGCAGGCAGCAGCACACGTTTCTTGCATAAATTTCCCAAATATAAAATAAATCAAGATCAAAGGCAGAAGTTTGGTGGATATTTTCTTCTTTGTAAGCAATCAACAAGCTGCAAAAATTTCCATTTATTGATCCTTTTAAGTCAGCTCTACATATTTCGAGCGACAAATTCGCCCTTTTTGACTGTATATACAGTCAAAACGTACTCCTGAGGATGGGCGAGTTTGTCACCCGAAACATGTTGAGCTGACTTAAAAGGATCAATAAACGGAATTTGTTGCATCTTGTTAGTTGCTTACATCATTGTTCTAATGATGCACGGTCTCAGAAATATAAACTTTTCTTCTTTCTTGTTCCGCAGGTTCAAAATTCATATCTTTGCCTACAGATTGGCCTGCTTGCCTGAATATGTCTGTGTTTTCTCACTCCTTCCGGCCAGACATTCAGTAGCTATTTCAGTTTCTAACATGACCTCTGTCCTTCCCATTCGTTCTCTAATGGTCCTATGACAGTGTAGTCAAATAAATAATAAACCAACAGCAAAACAAAATAAACCCTTATCAGAACGTATTCTCTTTCTAAGTGGTATATTCTGTGAGTAGAAAACAGACGGTTAAAATCTGTCGACACATAAGGCCATAGATATGCGATAGTGTGTTCCAAGTACGAGGAGTTCGTTGCAATAACTTCTGTTCTGTACGTCCTAAGAAGTTTCGTGAAACACGACCTCGTGCGCATGATCAGATGAGCTTAGTTCCGGTTGTTTATTACTTCCGTCTGTACATTACTTCCGGATGAATAAATTTACTACTTACTCATTGCAGAATAGAGCAGCAGGGCATTGGAATTTCTCGTAACATTGAATATATTGCTTGCATGAGATGCAGATTTTCTATTCAACGCTCTACCAATACCAAGCGTGTATCCAGGCATGAATAAATCCCCTTACGTTCCGTTGCATACTTCACACACCATAAGAGCTTTCATGTAACACTTACAGAATTCAGTGAAATATATATATATATATATATATATATATATAATCTTTGTCACGCTTGCCCATTTTTTGGAAAACTGAAAACGATTAAGATCATAAATTTTAATCGAAACTAAATTCATGGCTATATTTTCGAATATGATGGAAATGAATTCGGTAGGATTCAGCAAATCAGTTGCCATATACTGTTAAGAACACTGTATTAAACATGAACAGAAAATAAAAGCTCCAAAATACATTCCATCTCCTTGAAATCAATTCTTTCCTTTCAGCAGGGCAATTAAGTCTTATTTCCCTTCACGCAAATGAAAAAGTAACCAGATTGGTTCAAATCTTTTAGTATTTTTGATTGAATTCATACGTCAAACACATCATTTATTATATGGCGGCCTCCATACAATAAATGGTGTGTTTGACGTATGCTGTTTTTATCTTTAATATTTAAACTCTTAATACATCGGGATGACTTCAATCAAATTTATAGCTAGTCACGCTAATTGCATCAATCAATATAAGAACCTTAGAACCAAAGTTTTAAAACGCTGCGCTAACATATATTTTAACCGTCACCGCATGCAACAGGCCATAGTTCCGATGTACGCGAACGTTCAAATCCCACAAACATCTCCTGCTTCTGCCTCCATACAATAAATGATGTGTTTGACGCATACTGATTTATCTTTTAATATTCAAATATTTTATGGTATCTGTTTTTGAATGTGTTTATTTCACGCATTTCAAATTTCAAATAATATTGCAAATTCAGTAACACGCAACTCTGAAGCATTATAATGGGTATCTTCATAATTTTTCTTCTTGTTTATGTGTTTACTAAACTTGCTGTCATTAAGAGTAGAATATGAGCTCACGGTTTTTGAAAATGTGGTGAAGAAAGAGGTATTTGAGACTAAGAAGAATTAAACAGATACTGGAGAAAATTATATAATAAAGAGTAAATTGGTTTGCACTAAATATTAAATATTATTCGGAGTATTAAATTACAGTGGAAAAGATTGACTGGGCATGTGGGCACGTATAGGATAGAACAGAATATTACGCACGGCTTTAGTAGGGAAACCTGAAAGAAAGAACCACTTGGAAGACGTTGGTATTGATCGGAATATAATATTAAAATGCATGTTAAATGAATATGATGGAGGTACTGGCTTAAATTAATTTCTCTCGCGAAAGAGACAAGGGATTGTATGTTGCGAACATGGTAGTGAAAGGCCCGGTTCTACAAAATCCTGGGAATTCCTTGGCTAGCTGAGGGAATATTGATTTCTCAAGAAGGACTTTGCTCCGTGGTCTTAGCTAACTATTTTGGTGGCATTTAAAAATTGTTAACTACGTTATGAATTTTCGACGCCAACAACAACACAAAAAAAATGAAGTCAGTAATTAGTCGATCAGTTTTCAACATAGAATATGTTCCCCTGGAGTCAGATATTCTCTGCCCCTCTACAGGGGTGCTAATAAATCCTTAGCCCGACTAGGAAGGAAACAATCTAATGTTTCTGTCAGAATGACGTGAATTTCCTTCGGCGCCTTGCCTTGCAGGAAAAGAAACTCGATGACAGCTCGCGTCTCGATTTTGTTGAAATCGCGCGCATCCCTGACATGCTTCTGAGCTTGTTTCCTTCCTGGTCGGGCTAAGGAATTACCAGCACCCTGGTATTTTTTTTAAATATTCATGACATCCGAGAATATTCAAAATCAAAGCAGTAAAACTTATCTCTTTTTATACATAGTTTTCCCACCACGAGCCTCTTCTACGAAAAAGCTTTGAGTTTAGTATCAACGTGTTATGAAACAGAACTTATGATTGAAGTCTAGTAGCCATAGGGTACGTCGTCAGTGTGATATGAAGGTATTGCAGTGTTGTTGATAAAAGTGGGAGTCTCTTAGGAAATGAAGCCGTGTTTATTAATAATTATAATAAGGAAACGCCTCCAGGTAGTTGGTAAAAACTGCGAATCAACACAGTGTCTAACAACATGAAGCTGTCGGCTTAAAATTTGAGGTGCATCACGTAAACAAAATTTACCCGAAATGTTCTCAGTATTTTCGGATAATAGAGAGTCGGAGAGACTATATAGCAACGAACACGTGATCAGATCTCCATTTTGTGCCTGTACATTTTAATGAGGGGCACACAGTGGCGCAGTTAGTTGAAACACTGCACTAGAGGTCGGAAGGTCGCGGGTTCGATTTCCGCAATCTGACCTTACGGTCGACTCATCCTCTAACAGGGATGATTATCAGGAATATTGCCTGGGGATTAAAGGCGGGCAGCGCGCAGGGCTGACAACCTTACCACCTTCATGTGAAGACTGTATTGAAATCTGGGAGCCTCAGATTCTTGGAAATCTCAGGTCCTGCCCGGCCGTGTACAAGGATTGCTTTACCGTTAACTTCCAATGAATGAGAACAACGGTACAGGAAAAACCCTCTCCTCGAAAGGATCTATAATGGGTGGCCGGACTTAATATTATCCTAAGGTAGCGAGGCCAGCAGGTTTAGCAAATTTTACACACTGACCGCCCTAATGAAATATTTTATCAACTTTAGTAATAAAAATTTCAAAACGATCATTTACTTAATACTGTTACGTACTTAATATAAAGAAACAAAAAATACAACGGTTTTCATTACAACGTTACCGGAACACCCACACACACACACACATATATCACGGACAGGCTTTCTGTCTGTAGTGGTTTGAGTTGGATATTTTCTATGCTACGAAGGAAGTACAACACTTTTAAGTCCGTCGTGTTTACCCTTACAATCCATTCTGCGAAACTTTCAGTTAAAGGACCTCCAACATCTCCATAGTATATACTTACAAATTTGGAGCCAAGTGTATCGTAAAGAAAAATATAATAATTTAATTTGAGTACTTTAATATAAAAATGAAAATAAAGTACTAAAAATACTTAGAATTTCAAAAAGAAACCTCACATTTGACTTCCACAATCTCTTCTTCAGACATACATAAACACACACACACACACACACACACAAACACATGTTTCTCATTTTGACTAGAATAAAAAAAGCGGTGGGCCTAATATTTGGATTTAATATTGAGCATAGAAACTGAAAATGGAACAGCTGTTACATCCTGTATTCCCCAAAATAATGTCGCTGTTTAGTGACTACTGGAGATACCTCACCCCGAAGTGCCTATTCCTTCTCCTCAAACTGCGCCTTCCGCAAAGAATCCTTTTAAAAGCGTGGCGAAACTCAGGGCTAAATATCGTGTAAATAATCGGATTAAGCGTCGAATTAAAATAACCCAACCATATGAAGAAAGCAATTACATACTCGTTGAATTTGTACGTACTGCATGCAGACAAAAGAATTGCCATTATAAAGAAAGGTAACCAGCATATCACGAAAGCTCCAGTAATAATAGCCAAGGTTTTGGCTGCTTTTCTTTCTCTTTTTGAATCAGCAGAGTCCTTTGGTTTTCTCTTAGTAGGATAATGATGTTGCTGATAACTAGGGCTAATATTGCAGTCTGTCACGGTGGGAGCCTCTGGTTCAAGCCCGTTGGCGAAAGACCCCTTCTCAGGACTCGTATTAGTGGAGGAAACGGTGGTGAACGCGGTGGTAGTTTCAGAAATTGTCGGTAGAGGGCGACCAATCACTGTGACTACCGCCGCTGCTATTCCTCCTGTTGTACCTGGAACAAGAAGCAATTTATAACAGTTTCTTGCCACATTATTTACTTTCTCGTCCATTAAAGGCACATTTTTGCTAACAAATTTCTGGTCATTTTTAAGACGCTGCCGTTCTCAAGCCGTCATCATTAGATTCACTATTTACTACATTCTTGCAAAAAATGCGCACCATTTTTCCGACAAAAAACTATAAAGTTAAAATAGTTCTATTTCTCTGTTACTTCGTCCGAAAATAGTTCTATTTCTCTGTTACTTCATCCTAAAAGAGTTCTATTTCACTGTTACTTCATCCTAAAATAGTTCTATTTCTCTGTTACTTCATCCTAAAATAGTTCTATTTCTCAGTTACTTCATCCTAAAATAGTTCTATTTCTCTGTTACTTCATCCTAAAATGTTAACATATATATTATATGATGAAAGTTGGAGTTAAATATTATTGTCTTAGAGTGTTGTATGTATGTCAAAGTCACACCTATTTATTTAATAAATATTAGGCCTACATATTAGAAGAAAATACGAGTAAAATTTTCCTTGTGTTTGTGTGTTCCTAAAAAATTATTACAAAAACAGAGGCAATGTATACGAATAAATACATGTAACACTGCGGTGCATTGGCGTAAACACTGTAGCTGTGGAAAACATAAATAATTCATTTCCTAAGTGTGTGTCTGTAGCTTTAGATATCCAGTATGCAATGCTCATGTGCTGTATCGCCGTCTGTGACCTGTCGGGCTCTAATACATTTTTCCACAATTCCTAATAAAAGGCACAATTTTCAGAAAAAAAGCTACCGAACATAAAATGTATTTGTCTTTTTCTACAACTTTTGTCTGAAATATTTCCAATTCTAAGAGGAACTAAGCTAGATATTATCATAAATGGACTGAGCCTTTCATGTAAAACACCCACTGTACTTGTCAGATTTTAATTAAATTGGAATTTTCTCGACATACTTTCGAAAAATTCTTCAATATAAAATTTCATGAAAGTCCGTCCAGTGGGAGCGGAGCTGTTCGATGCAGAAGGCCGGACAGACGGACAGAAAGACCCGACGAAGCTAAGAGTCCCTCTTCGCAGTTTTGTGAGCGTACTTCAGAAACTGACTCTTTCCCTACAAAGACCTAACCGACTGTTCTTTCTACTGGAAACAAGCCGTGTTCTCTGCGAAGTACGAACTTAAATCTTAGAGTTTACATTCATTTCACTCTTCAGAAGTTAAAAATTTGGAAGGTTGGTTAGTCTCACGATTAATTTATCATTGCAAGGGGTTATTCATATAAGGACGAGACGTAATACATAGTATTTTGTGGCTTATTTTTATGACATCATCAGTGTCAGACTATATAGTGTATAATGTAAAATAATAGTTCCATTCGTCTAGAGAGACTGAGGAAACCCAACGACAGCCTCAGTCAGAAGAGACGGCCTTCGTCCTAGATTCGACCCTGCAATTTCTCCCACGTCCACCAGACACATGTTAAACAATAATAAAATATCGACGTTTCAGTCAATAACCTGCTGGGCCTGTCTCAATGTCGTCGATTTATTGACATGTGACTTCATTTGTAGCAGGAACGGAAGTAGAAGTGAAGGAAACAAGATGCGGAAATTGAAATAAACCTCTAAGAAAACCATAGTTGTCAGAAGGCACGGATTTAGAGAGGTGGAAAGCAATCAGCCTTTGAGTCATCAGGCGCTGCCTCGTAGAAATTAAAGCAAGAGTAAAAACAAATTAAATTTCTGGTGTCTTTTATTCCTACAGAAGAATTTAATATTGAGAGTATTTTAGACTAATATCCGCATTAAGGAAGAAATATTTTTAGAGGGCTCTGTATGTGCAGAGTCTTGTCGTTTTGGATACAACGTTTACAACAAACGTTTCGGAAGTTAAGTTCCGCTTCCTTTTTCGGTGCTGAATAAAGGAATTTTGAACCCTGAATATGGAAGAAGGTTGGTACTTCAAATTAAGAGCCCCTATCTCCATGGTTAAATCTTTAATCTTAAATATGGATACATTAATTTCTTCCAAAATTTTAGTACCTACCTACCTACCAAACTGTATGATGTCACCACTTAGAAATCGTCACTGTACAAAGTTATTGTATTAAGTAAATCATATCTCGAATATGGAGCAGCTGAATCAGAAGAACGTTTAATAATCATGACACTTCAAGAACACTAAAAGATATTAAACATATAAAAGAATATGTAGACCTACAAGTTGATTTCCTTACAGAAATTAGTGATTATGACTGGTTGGAGAAGTGGTGGATGAACTGGATAAATGTTACGTTCCGTGGTGGTTATTTTATGCTGTCACAATGATCCTCTTCTACTTGTATTAAACAAGACTTTTCAGTATGAACAATGATCAAAAATTAATAATTTTGAAGAATAATATACTGATGTTTACGTGTGAACCTAAGGCACAATAAATAATGGAAGCATCGGGAAAATTACGCAATGAGGAAGAATAAAATTTTTTCCTTATCATAAAATTATTAGTGACGAAGCCTGAGTGACAGGACAATATGGGAAAGTAATTCTTATTTTGAATATATATATATATACAGAACTACAAAAATATTTGCGTGAAAATTTTTAAAAATTATTTAAAATCTCCTGTAGAAGCAGAACTGTGTCTCTATTCCGGGGGTAAAGCGGCCGAGGCGTGGAGCTAATCATCCACCTACTTCTGTGCCTGCTTGACGAGTAACGGGTCAGCCGTCGGAATAAATATTTCACATTTCTGATTCTCAAGGTTTATTACATAACCATCACAATGAAAAGTAAGCTAGATGTTTTACGGTCACCATAGGCGTTCTTTTCACCATAGGCGTTCTTTTTCTCTCAAAGGGTTACTTGAATTTACTCTTTTCAAATAAGTTTATCTGCATAAAGCTTATGGAATTCCGTATGTATTTATGCCATCTCCGTAATTATCATGGCCACCATGTAGCTACTAAAGATGTATGAATTTAAAATACAACATGGATTCCTGTCGTTGATTTCGAAGTAATGACACGAGGATGTGATAATAGGGACCAAGTAGACTATATTCATTCATAAAATAATACAACAAAGGTAAATGGCTTGCCTTTTGAAGTATTATTACTCTATTTAAGTGCTCTTTGATGTACTATTACTCTATTTAAGTGCTTTTGAAATTTATATTACTAATCCAACGGTCAATAGTAATTCCCAATGTCACCCTAAAGCGTTCACTCATCTAATAGCGAAAATTCAAAGCCGGCAATAACACAAAGGAGTGGATATAAAATTCAAAATTTTAAAAATTAAAACCTCATATTCAGAATATTTCCTATATTGTACAAAATTTAGAACTTAGTTTTCTTTTAAATTTAAATTTAAATTTAAATTTAGAACTTAGTTACCTTTTAAATATCTCTGAAGAGGCCCGTGTTATTTTTTGAATTTAAATTGTGTTTTACCTTTTATTTCCTCGTTCCGAATAAGTAGTAAGAAGAAACATGGGAACTAAAATTGAGACAAACAAAATTGTTGTGTAAAAAATAACATTTCTTTTCATTTGTAACAATTTTGATATTTCATTACATATTCAATACATATTCATAATATTCAAGTTTTGTAATCTAAAAGCCTATTTCTACAGAGTCAGAGGTACAGTAATTTATTTAAATATATCCGTCACCGTTACGTCGTGAACTGCATTTATATCCAGGCAAAATTAAAGTAACATACAATGCACATTTCTGAATCACGCTAAATAACACCATGACACAGATGAAACAAGTACATGGACAGGTTTATATAATAACACTAAATTAAAAACTCCAGAAGGAAACAGGAGTGTAGGAAGACCAAAGTTAAGGTGGATGGACGACGTGAGGGATCACCTGAGGAGGATGGGTGTCACAAACTGGAGGATACGTGCACACAGAAGAGACGACTGGAAGATGATCGTGGAGGAGGTCAAGGTCCTACAAGGACTGTAGAGCCATGGAGTAGTAGTAGTAGTTAAATTAAAATTCCGACTCAAATTTTAAAACCAAAAATAATAGGCCCAATTCACTTCTCCTGGTTCCTGAATATGAACTACCACGATGAAGAATCCAATAGTAGGTCAGCTTGCAAAGACATTTTTCAGCATTTGTTGGAATATGAATCTTCAATACAGTGGAAATAAATGTCAAACCACTTGATACCTCTTGCGTTAGTTGAATACAACGGAAATTTGAACATCAGGTTTAATAACCTTGTGAAACAAGGATTTCAGCTAAGTCTATATAATAAAAGAAGGCGCCTGTGTCTTATATAGCAGCCGTAACTCATCAGGAAATAAAAGATAGGTGCTTGGAGTCTGGCAGTATCATGTGCACGCCAGGAGAAGTCAGAGCTCTATAGATAGGGCGGAACAAAATCCACGGTATGCTGTGTCTCAAAAGGCTGGGTCGACTTACCTGCACTTTAGAACAGCTTTGCCCTTAAAGGGCTCCGCACAATATTGTTAGGGGTTCCGCGAGAAATAGCGGAAGAAGAGAATAACAACTTTGAAATGCGGCCAAAAATTCCAAATATCCTTTGAAATATCGCGGGAACTTTTTCCCGGCCTTTGACAATACTGGAATCCGTGACTTGATATATTTGTATTGAATAAAAGATTAGAAAATACAAAAAGACAGGAAAAAATGCTTAGATTTTCTTTTTCAATGCCAACTTATGTATATGCCTATATATACGTATCAACTCTTCTCAAATAAAGTTTATTGACAACAAATTCGTCGTATTTCAATCTCCCTCTCTTCTATCAGATCCTCCTTGTCTCTAAAGGTTTTCGATGATTAGGGGTTTCTCGAAATATGAAAAAATGATTTTCGGTGCTCTTCCATGAAAGAAAAAGCTTTGTCTCACTGCTAAACGAGAATGTTCCCTTTCCGCCCATATCAAAATCATCATCGTCATCATAAACATCAAGGATTGGACCCTTTGATCCGTTCCGTCTCCAGAGTTACAGCTGCTCGCGCCAACGCTTCTTCGGTCTTCCAATTGTCCTCCTTCCTTGTGGTCTGTAGTGGTATGATTTCAAAGGGATTCGGTTTTGTGGCTTTCTTTGCAAGTGTAGAAGCCATTTCCGTCTGTATTCATCTATCTTGTCTAATATGCCTGTAATCCGTAGTTCGCGGAGTGTGTAGTCGTTTGTTTTGTGATCATCAAGGGTGTAGCCTGCCAAAGGTCTCAGTAACTTCATTTCTGCCACTTCAATTCTTCGTCTTTGTAAGGCTGTTAGAGTCCAATTTTCTGACCCAATAAACATGTAGGTAAAACTAGTGTGTTGTATATTTTCAAATGGTTTCCGTTCTCACTTTCTTAAAAGTAGTTTTCTTAATAATACCTATTAGTTGTAAAATTTTGCCAATTTGGTTTCTACATCATTACAAATTTGGTAAGATATACTGCAACCTAGATAAGTAAACTGGCTAACTTGTTCTAGTGTTTCATCATTTATAATAATTTTTGTTCTTAGGTGATCTGTCCCAACGAAACCAAATACCTTCGTCTTTTTCGTAGCAATTTCCAAATTATATCCTTTAGATATGTTATATAATAAATAAGCTGCCTTTTGCAAGTTGTCTTCTGTGTAAGAAATAATAAACAGGTCATCTGCAAATAATAGCGTGTATCAAAATCATTCAGTACAATGGGTTGCAGTAAGAGGACACCAGAGTTAACATGAAGCGAAGATACTAATTTCCACAATCACACAAAATGCGGATGACTTGAGGTAGGTATGTATCTGTTGAAACAGTAATAATGTTAACTAACAGCACACTACACATTCCCATTGTTAAGAACTTCCCATCTGTACACTCTCCGTGCCAACACGTGGTCGCACGGAATATAACCGTCCGGCTGAAACTTACCTGCGGCCCCAGCAATGACGCCCCCGGCAGCAGGATTCCGGACGGCGCCCGCGCCTGTTCCCGAAGATCCTGCCGACGCTGTCACCCGTCTCCTGATCCTCTTCCTAGCGGTCTGGAAGATCCGCCAGTATAAGAATAATATAACCAGTAGCGGGACATAGAAAGAGGATGCTGTGGCAAAGATCTGGTAGCCGACGTCCTGACTCACAAGGCACTTGCGTTCTTCTGAAACTCTATTCCCCCACTCAGGATCTTTCCAACCCAATAGAGGTGCTATACAAACGAGGAATGCCACTAACCATACCACCAAGATCATCAACCCGATCCTTCGGGCCGTCCTCTGATGGATATAATCGATGTTAGTTACTGCCCAGTACCTGCAAAGATAAACATTACCTGCTTAGTTTAAGCAGAGTATGTGTCGGGAAGTCTGTCTGTTGTCCTGCCATTTGCATTTATAGAAATCAGACGATGTCTCAATTATTTATGGCAGCATCACAAAATGGCAAAATTAAATTGCATTGCGTGTTGTGCTTCAGCTGTTTTCTTGCGTCGACTATTACTAGAAGTAAAGTAACTCCATGTCATATAATAAAACCGATTATTTTATCAGTTTTTACACTGTTATCAGAGGGCTTTGTAAAGGTTGTAATTGTTCTGCATGTGATTTAACAATATTAAAATGAAATCAGTAATAGATTCTTCTGTACCAATATTATTATTATATTTATTTATATTTTATTTTTTTTTTATTATTGTTGTTGAATCAACGGCCATCTCCACCTTTTAGGTTTCGAGTTTCAAGCTCCTTTCCTCAAATATTTTGTTAAAACTTCGGTGGCCCCTGTTACTACGGGTAACATAACACATTTCACGTTCCACATTACTTGTATATCTCTATACAAACTGTTGTATTTATTTTCTTTTCTGTTTCCTTTTGTCCGATATTCCAGCCCGCTACTATTACCACATATATCAGTACGCACGGTTTCTCTTTTTGTTTTAAATTATTGCATCCGGCCTATTTGACGCAACTTCTCTGTCTGTGTGCACCCATGTTTCCACAACACCATTACATCATTATGTTCACATACTGGCTGTGGTGTTTTAGTTTACCATTCTTCCCTCCTTTCTCTCTCTATCGTTTTGCATTTTGAATGATATAAATATGCATCAGCTCTATCCTGAGTATATAAGAACTTCTTCCTGAGGTTAAGTTTTCAAAACTTCTTTCCGTTCCTTACATAACCTGAATTTACTGCAAAATTACTATCAAATTCTTCATGCAAAATTGTTTTTTTGAAATAGTTTTTACTAATTGCTTGGTCCTGGACGGTCACTATTTTACTCTCTCTCTTTTTCTCTCTCTCTCCCTCCCTCCTTTGACGCCTCAAAATTTAGCTATCGCTATGGTTGTTTCGTATCCACCAGTTTTTCCTCTAAGGTACGTGGGAATTGTCCATACAACCTTTTTCCTTGTCATCTATTACTGTGTTCTCTGATGTGATGTCTCTCTCAAGGCTGTTATATTGCTTAGCATTGTCGGGGTCATGTTGTGTCAGTGCTTCTAAAATTGGTGTTTCTGGATCTTTTTTGCTGTCCACATATTCCATCGCTTCCATTACCTTTACTATGTAGGCTTCTTCCAACTACATCGTTCCACCCTTCCTGTTTCCTTGAAACAGATAATCTATCTACAACTGCCGCTGGGTGATGCTGTCCATTGGTGTCTAGCAAATTCCGCGTTTTTCTATCCAATATTCGCAGTTATTCTGTGTGCCAGTTAATAATTCTGTACTGTTACTGCTACTGAATAGCGACTGACTACGGGCTAGAAGGTTCGGGATCAAATCTCGGTGGGGACGGATTTTCCGCCCGTCCAGACCAGCCCTGGGGTCCACCCAGCCTCCTGTAAAATGGGTACCGGGCCTTTCCCGGGGGTAGAAGTGGCCGGGGCCTGGGGCTGACCCCCCACCCCCGTCTAGAGTGCCGAGGTCCTACAAAGAGTAGAGCTATACCTCTACTCACCGTAAGGGCCTTCGTGGCCTATAAAAGGGTGAAAACCTACCTACTGCTACTGATCCATTCGCCTGTGTTTTTTTTTTTGCGCTGAATTCTCTGTCCAAAGTTAATCTCAAACTACCCAAGTATTCCGTCTTCAGCTTTTCTTTCTCTTTCGTATGCCCAATCCCATGACTCGCTTCCGTCTCTGAATACTTATACGCGTTTCTCAGGTCCAGGTTTTAAGGTCCTCCTCAGTTGTATTTCCTATGTACGCTTTCCTCTAAACCTTACATTAAAAAAAAAAAAAATTGGCACACTTTTGCAATCCACGGTTCATACTAAATTCGTTGCTAATTGTCTACATATTATTCTTTATTTTTCAAATCTCCTCACCTCTGTCTAAAAACTTCTATTCATCCATACACAGTGAGTAGTTTATTTTCCTCTCAGTTCTTTTCACTCGATATCCACAATGAGCTCTGTTTAACTCGTGCACAGATGAGATAAATGCCGTACATCATAGAACGGCAATAATGAGTCACCCTGGAGGATTCCTCTTCCTCTGTCCATGGATTTCGATTGCACTGCTTCCTGTTTTGTTTTTGAAGCAGGCATTTTCTCTCATTTTTCCATATATGATCCGTAAAATTTGACATTTTACTGTTTACTCCTACCAATAAAATGGATTTTCCCACTCATATATTTACAATGCTGTTAAGAGTTTGCTGTCAATCAACCAACGTTACAGTTACGTGCACATTATTTTTCATCTTCTTGCTGTCCTGAGATAACTCTTTTGACATCACTGACCCTGACGACCTTTACGTTCAGGGTGATATCATTTTTACACTGTTGCGAATAAGCTCTGATCTTCCAGATGTGTAGAGATTCTGGCAATTTTTCTTCTTGGGGGCCTTGTGCATGTTTGTTAAGCAATTAATCGGTCGGTAGTTACTGACTTCCTTGTTGTCTCCTGATTTTGGCAGTAAATAAGTTACTTCTGTGGGTGACAATTCAGGCGTGTCCTACGGTTTTGCAATTATTGTGTTAAAGTTTCCATTGTATTCCTGTGAAGAGCGGCCATTGTTTATAACCAGTATTGTTTTATTTTATAACTTTCAGGAGATTTCTAATTGTGGATCTTGGAGAGAAATGATTTCCATAGTCCTCGTAGGTTTCAAATAAATGTTAATTTTTTTCTCTTCTAATCTAGACTTTTCTTCCATTATGTTGTTGTTTCCCCACCCCACCCCGCGACACTCCCACATTTACTTCCAGTGAGGCTCTGTTTCTTTCAAGTAGGGAGGCGTTTCTTTGGCCTCTGTATTCGTCGCATCCAGTATCCGTAACATTTTTAGCGTCTTCTTTGCACATCTAATTTTGTGTGTACTAGTTTCTCATTTTTCCTGATCTTCTTATGCTTTGGGCTTTGCTTGCACTTTCTGCCTCGGTGTCTCTAACAAGTGCGCTAGCTGCCTCGCATTTATCATTTAACACTTTTGAAATGCTTTCTCTCTTTCCCTATTTATTTTGCCATTGTCAGATCCTGTTAACGTTTTGGCCAGAACTCATCACTTTTCTCAAGTTGCTTAATGTATGATCTAATTCCCTTTTAGGTGGAAACATTAAACTAAGGGCGTTTGGAGAGAAAGTGGATGTAATAGATACCACAAATTGTCAATTAAACAGCTCAGCAATCGATGTATGAATGTAATAGGTACGAATACAGCAACCAGTGAGATAAAATGTCTCAGTGATTTATGACACATCTTCTTAGCTTATAGCTGTTCTTTTGTAATCTTGTTTGTTTATTGGGTTACATAAAAAATTTTGGTGAGTTTCTTGTTTATTTATTTATTTGTATATTAAGCTCTAAGCAGAAACGTGGTGTTTAGAAGCAAAAACGGTAGCAAAACTGAATTCCACAGAAATGGACTTTTGGCGACGATCGGCTCGAATTTCCAGGAAGGACAAAATTAGGAACACTATTATTAAACAAAAAAATGAATGTAACAAGGTCTGTTTTAGAAGATATTAAGACTGAACATCTAAAATGGTATGGACATGTTCAGAGAATGGAAGAAGGGAGACTACCAAAAAAAGTTATGAAATGGAGCCCACCAGGAAGAAGAAAACGAAGAAGACCTAAAGCTACATGGGCGGAAGGGATTACAGGACTGTTGGGGGAAAAGGGATTAATAGAAGAAGACTGGAATGACAGAGACAAATGGAGGAAGAAGATAATATAATTGTTAAAAGGGCGCAGGAAGATGTAGAAACGTCGAACAACCTGCTA
>Ga0123354_10007446_pt1 | contig 16484 bp, 10 predicted proteins | sample TergutLab28metaG_2_FD_97872 | JGI IMG/M metagenome (GOLD analysis project Ga0123354, IMG submission 97872) | Labiotermes labralis P4 segment gut microbial communities from Petit-Saut dam, French Guiana - Lab288 P4 | ecosystem: Host-associated > Arthropoda: Insects > Digestive system > Gut ...
AATTCTTATCCAGTTTACAAGGTTAAAATAATATTGTTTATATCTGTACGAATATAAATAATGAAGTGGTAGGAAAATAAGTGTGTGTGTGTGTGTGTATATATATATATATATATATATATATAGTATGAGTTCATGAAAATGCTGTCATTGGTATGATTGTATCTAACCTCTTACTCTTCCATTATTTCTTACAGGAATATAATTTTTGATTTATGACAGTTATCTCAAGAACACAACTTGGGCATAAAACAAGGGTTACCTGTACTGTGTGCACTAAATTTAAATATTATTGGTTTGGAAAAGGAAAGTAATGTTTATAGTAACGTGAAACAAATAAATGAATACCATCACCATCGTCGTCTGGCCCAGCTGACCCTGTCACAGCTACCAGCACCAGCAACTTCCTCAAGCCATCCCATCCAACATTTAATGTAAGTGAATGCAAGTTGTTTAAAATTCTTATCCAGTTTACAAGGTTAAAACAATATTGTTTATATCTGTATGAATATCAATAATGAAATGGTAGGAAAATAAGTGTGCGTGTATATGTGTATGTGTAGATATATATAGTTTGAGTTCATGAAAATGCTGTCATTGGTATAATTGTATCTAACCTCTAACTCTTCCATTATTTCTTACAGGAATATAATTTTCGATTTATGACAGTTATCTCAAGAACACAACTTGGGCGTAAAACAAGGGTTACCTATACTGTGTGCACTGAAATGTGGTAAGGTTAAATTAAATTTAAATATTGTTGGTTTGGAAAAGGAAAGTAATGTTTATAGTAACATGAAAAAAATAAATGAATATTGACAGAAGTTGTCATTGTACACCAGTCTTCAGAAAGCACCACTAGCCAATTACACATAAAATGTGACCTGTTTGAAGCATGGATATTGTATTGTGTTTATTACCAATATAACTGTTGATTCAAATGTGAAATTTGTTGTTTATCAACAAGGGATTCTGACAGACCTGTATATAGGTATATACCATGGGTTAAGTGACAAATAATGAAATTTTGTTAGTTCACAATTAATTGATGAATTAGAATGTGTGTACTTTAAAAGTACTACCTAATGGTCTGGATTGTGTAGTTAATGGCTGAAAGAAAATTATGATAATTTATCATGCAAGAACTAAGTACAGTAATTAGTACAGCTGCAATTGTAAAAATAATTGATTAAAAATTGTAGTTTATATGGTCAGTGGTGAAAAGGAAATGCTTTATCATTAAAGAATTAATTGCCTAGGAAGGACATCCTCAGTACTAAAATATGTGGAATCATACCTCTTCCTTAAAAATAAACAACTCTCCACGAAGAACAGCTACAGAATCAAAATTTCCATCACATATATCTGGTGTTAAGGGTGAGGATGATGGAATTCTGTGTTTGTCATCATGTCCCTTATGGTCTTCAACAGTTTCATCATCACCAGTATATATTATAGTGTCCTCTTCTGTTGGTGAGGTAGGAGAAAATGTATCTCCATTGCCTGGCGATTCTTCAGCACCTGTTTTTTCCTTATCCTCATCTTCAGATCTTGGGGTTACATCATTGTCTCCATTCTCTTTGCTTCTTTCTTCAGCATCATCTTCTTCATGGTCTTTCCATCCTGCTGTTGTCTCATAATCGCCTTCTATGTGTCTAGCAACTGAAAGCAGAATGACATGTTGGACAACAAATTCTGTTTGGAAAATAATGTGGTTCTTGACACATGTGCAGACTCATTTGTTAATTTTGAAAGAGAGATTACTATCATTTATTGTGGTCATAGTTGTTTCTTTTTATTCTTGGAGTGGGATGGGACTGTGTCGCCTGGTACAATCGTTGCTAGTGACCATTTTGTATTTACAGGGATTTCAAAGGATTGAAGTGCCTTAATCTTGAGGATCAAGCAGTCCACTCTTCTATGACTGCTTGACCCTGAAGATGAAGGCAATACAATCCTTCAAAACATCAGTAACTACCAGCCAGTGTGGTGTAACATCCAAGAAGACCTGAATATTCAGCAGCACAGCTGTGAGAACCACAGATCTCACAACCCATTAGTAATGGATGTGAATCTTGAGAGTATACATCTAGTGGTCCGCATATGCATGAGTTTACTATTTGTAACTGTTTATCTATTTATATACAGTGGCAGCAAATCCTCTTTATCTTTATTTTGCCCAACTTTGTTATGCTTATGTTGGAAGCCTGGTTATTCATTGTATCTTTTTTCTTTTTCAAGCCTTGCTACTACCATATTTACCCAGTACAGTATGATCTCCCCTTCATAAAATTCAGTTTGCAGGAACAGACCTGTGCAGAACACTTTTAGGTGCATTTACAAAATTGCGAAAAGTGACTGTTAGCTTCATCATGTCCATCTGTCCACATGGAACAAATCAGCTTCCACTGCATGGATTTTCATGAAATTTGATATTTGGGCAATTTTTAAAAATCTGTTAAGAAAATTTAAGTTTCATTAAATATTGGACAGGAACAAAAGACCTATGAATATTTTTGATCATATATTGCCCAGTTCTTTTTCGAATGAGAAATGCTTTTGGACAAAATTTTTAGATAAAATCAAAACACACATTTTATATTCAATAACTCTCTCTCACTGTTTTTTTTTAATTGTACCATTTATGAGATGACGTGGAAAATTATTGTGGGACCAGGCAGGCAACAGATGACAGTATGGTGCATGTGCATTGCATACTGGGTAACTAAGGCTACAAACACACACTCTCAGAATATGCAATATTTACTTATTTTCCGCTGCACCAATGGTTACATGACCATGCCTCAGTGTTACATTATATATACAAATATTGCCTGTCTTGTTAACTTTGTGTTAGATTATAAAACAACCCCTTCTTTTTCAGAAGATGAAGTATAAAAAAATTCTTTTCTTTGTACTGAGGTGAACACTATGTTTTTTATTTTATGCCATGCATATTCTTATAATTAATACACCAATGAACATATGCACATCATACTCCACACAGAACACAGACAGTGACGAACTTGTTCTTGGGACAGCTATCACATGGTTTTAATATCACAATACTGTAATTTTATGCTTACCAATTTTAGGTATTTCAGAATTTTGATCTTTCAGATTTTTAATCTTCCAGTGAATCCAATTAGCATGTTGGGCTTGAATTTCTTTGACCTGAAAGACTGCCTGAGGATGGCACTCTGGTGCCAAAACATGTAGGAGATTAATACTTGTCATAAATTTTGTTTTATTAAGTGCATTTGTTGGTTGATATTTTAATTAATCTATACATATAATTGTTATTGCTATAACTGAGGACTAAATTTAAAACTTTCGAGAATGGTGGTTCTATTCTGGTAGTAGCATGAAACCATTTAAATAATACTGATCCAGGTTACAGAGCTAGTATCTCACATACATTAAATGTACTTGAATCAAAGTCATACCTTTAAAATATTAATTGAAAATGTTATTTCTGTGTTATCTCCCATTTCCATCAGTTGTGGCATGCAGTGATGTGTCACTATGTTGTAATAAAAGGAAGCACTTGGACTTAACTGTAAAGTTCATACATGGCAAGGATGTCATCATAACCAAGTTGAAAATTGTTTTGATGGCCCTTGTAGTAAGGAAACATGATGGAAGTTGAGACTGGCGAATGAGCTAAACCCAGACTATGGCCCAGTTCATGTACTGCAACTGTGAAGAAGTCCACACCTAGGAAAGGGAAATGTATCTCTTATTGAAGAAGAGTATACCATTTATATGGTCATTGACTTACAAGGGCATTCAGAGTTACCTGAGTAGATCAAGGTGCATATAAAAATGAGAAAACGGACATTCTGTCTTAGCCACTTTCCTGATTAATTTCATACAGGGAATAGGTCCAAAAAATGAGTTTTTAACACTAATTCTGGAATATTGGCATTAAGCCAGATTTTTTTTCTTGCTTTCCTTTAGAATTTACCAACCCAAGATACCATAGGATTATCAAGGAAGTGGTTAAGCATAGATAAAATCAGTTTGTTCCGTACTGAATAGTTCTGAATACAGTTTGTTCCTTTTAGCTTTTTGTACCAATGTCCAAGCATGAGAAACATTTCTGTCATGCCACAATAGACAAAGAATATAAATATAATTTGGGTTGGTTATGAAATTTATTTTGCCTTTGAAGCATTTGTATAATATACATGTCTTCAGAACTTTAGCTCCTACATCACAGAAGACACTATATATCCATTAAAAAGATCATATGTAACCACTCTTTATGCTGAGAATCATATGAAATACATAATTTGTGTTTGTAGTAACCCCTGTGCCTTTAAGGGGTTCAAAGACAAAATGTTTCAGGCAGTCCAAACGTTACAGTTCTGCAAGACACTACTTGAAATACAAAAACAATTCTTGAAACTTCTCATTGCCTATATCCCTCTTAAAAAGGAAAAAAGTATTATTTTTACATGACCTTCCTGTGTGTGTGTGTGTCCATTTCCATTTAAACTTTGGAAACAGTTGACTGATTTTCACAAAACTTTGTATGAACATAATGCCATTGGAGGACACCCCACTGCTGTATTTCATATTTCCTACAATGTGCAAAAGATATGTGGAAGATGCTCAAACTTGTGAGGTGGTAGTTTTACAACTGCCATTCACTTCTAGGTCGTGAAATTACATATGGAAAGGTATGCTTACAGTGGTATTTTTGTAGAATATAATAAACTTTTGGTTTCGTATATTGTCATCAAACCAAAAACGAAAGCAAATTTCTTACCTACTTCCGAAACGCACTTACAAATAATGTATAAAATTCTACTTTTATTTTTTGTGTCCTGTGTTGATTAGACTACAAAGTTATGATTTCAAAATACGAACTACTGTTTGTAAGTTAACAAATACCAGCATGTTAGTGGTTGGAAAATTTGATGTTAAATTTAGTGTCATCATTAAGTGCATGCAAGTAAAATTTCTTTATAAAACAAAATAAGAAAACATTAATAATACTAATATTTATGTCGAAGTGGCACTCTGTGCAATAAGTATGCAAACTTTGAGCTCTGCTCCGAAACCCTTGTATAGTGTTTCTGATTGTAATGTAATATTGCACTGTTCGCTGAGGAGAAATATGATTTTAACTCTGAAACCCTGTGTTTTGGAACACATTTACCATCATCTGAGTCTGCATTTGCAACAACCTTCCAGTCTTCATCATCATCAAAATGTATGTCACCTCCGTAACTGTCCATTTCATATGGGTAGAAGGCATGCGCTAATATATTACCAGGTCCATCGAAAGGATACCTGTAAAACAGAAAATTCAATACATATGCCTGCCTCATAATTCTCATTCCCTGTCACGCACAGATTAACTTATTCTGAACCTAGTAATGCACTGAAGACCATTGTACATAGAGGATGCAGAAGATTGTATTTCAGAGAACAGTTGCTGCAGTGGGCCAGTCAGTATGCTTTGATTCTTTCCTCATAGAAAGAAGCACAGTTGACTGCCATATTTGTGTGCAGAAGCATGCACATTTGTACACACACATACATACAACTCTACTCTAGTTGATGAAAAACAGTACATTATATAGTTTTTCCTTTCTCTCCAAAGCTAACGTACAAGTAAAACTGTACTTTCAGCTGCAGAAAGTTAACGTTATGTTGTCCTTTATACGCAGTCAAGGGCTTTATTAACTGTAAGAACAATAACTACTTAAGTAAAAAATTCTATGTACTAAATGTTATACATAAATTCTTTTAGCTTCTTAACAAACAAGATGGTCCATGGCTTCTTCACCCTGCAATACCTGCCTTAATGAACAGTACAGACTTATAAATATTCACATGCTGCTAGCCTCAGTGCACGGTTCGGTCATGAGAGCTTTAAGGTTGATATAAATATAAGACCCTCTGTGTGGTAGGCAGTAGCTGGAATTGAAACACCAGCATCTTTGAAGGGATGAACTATATAGGTTCTAAATACTTTTTAGTCATTTAATGACTATGAACATACATCTTTATGTTCAAGAAGGGAAACTGTATAAACACAAATATTGCTATTTGGTTTGAATATCTGCATATATCTACACTTACTGAAATTTTGTTGTGGTACCACCTGTACAGAAGAAAACTAATTTCTCAGGTTTGTGTGTCAGCACTAATTCTTTCTGATAAACATGTTACATACTCCTTTTATTTTTAACTCAGATTTAAAAACATTTACCCATCTTGATGAGGTCCTCTCCCAAATGCTATTGTAATGTCTGCATTAGGATCCTGAACATGATGAAAATTGAGCCGTGCGTATCCACTCCATGCTTTGAAAGCTTTCTTCATCTCATTTACCACGTCTTCTTCAGAGAGCTTTGGTGACCAGTTAGCAACACTGTTAATATTATAAATTGTGAACATGTTGGTTTAAAAACACAAATGAGGAAGCTATTTACTGTAAACTCCAAACCCCTAATATCACCATATACTACAGTTCTATCCAACCTGTATATATAAAAAAGAAACTTTCAGCATTTAGATATGTAATAGATTGTAAATGTGTTCTGCCATTAGTTCTAAATATACAATACAGAGACACGTATTGGATACAGGGACATTTTACTTTCTAATAGGTGTCATACAAAATTTTGACAAAAAGATAAGATTAAAAACCCAACCCTTTTACCCACAAAATATTGAAGGTTTGGATACCACTTACATATAATGGTACCTATTTTAAGAAAATTACTAAGAAATTCAAGGAGACACACTTCAGAAACTACAGAAAACAATCCCATTCAAAAAAATTGCAAAAATATGTACCTACTGCAGTGTGTGAAAATTTCAGTATGTACACACTTGTGTGTGTAATGACTGCATAGAAGTTTCCCTTGGTGAAATAGAGTTTTGCTTACTAACAGATTTAGCAATACCATCAGTAGGAATGTAATAAAATAGGAGGCTGAAAAGAAGTTGAAATATACAAGTTGTAACATAGAAATTCAAATGTGTGGAACATAAAATACCATCATATACCTTTGATGACTGGAACCATAAGAATTATCAATAACAAGGTACAAGAGTATCTGGAAGTAACACCAGGCAAGCAATCATTTGGTTCTTTGTTTAAAAAAAACAGATGTACTAGAAACATCACACATAAGAAGGAAGGTGCTGCAATATGAAACTTGAAGACTGAGTAGTAAAGTGCACTATTGTTTCAGGAGGACAACTATGGAGAAAAAGGAACCAACCTTAGAAGAGATGATGATGATGAGTATACATTATTGTACATTAAGTTAAAAGTACATCACAACGGATCATATCTAGTAGAAGAGCTGTACAAAACAAGAAGCAGGAGCTCACATTATGCGGCTTCTTCAGTCCCTCCCCCACACACGTTGTTGTATCATTGCATGTATTGGAAGTAAAAAGACCAGCATTTTGAAAACTCAAACAGAAAATACTTGTGATGTTAAATTAATTCATTTATTGCAAATAAAATACTGGTTGAAGTGCAGTAAGTTGGTTTAAGATTGTCAAGTATCCTTACAGGAAACTATTCCTTTTGTAAGTGTATATTCTAATTTATGAAATCTGATCCCAATAAAATAAGATATTTAACATATTCACAAATGTTAAAGCTTTCAGTAGTTTCCAATACATGTGAGGATTCAAGTCTGCTGGGAAGTGATGCTGTGTCATTAGCTGAGTGGTTCCCAAAATTTCTGAGGATCATTAATGCCATCATTTTCAAGTTCCAAGCAGATCCTTTGATCCTTGCAGTATCAGATACCAGGAGACTTGAACCCTCAACCACACAGGTGTGAGAACTTGAAAACTCACATTGTAGACATGTTTCCTTGAAGATGTTCTATTATCAACTGAGATACATTGGAAACATTCATGTAAATAACTCGGAGAAAGATTTAGTTTTCTTCTGTGTACGCTTATGGTATCTGGCTGGATAATGAATAGAAATGATGTTTTGCATCTCTTGAGCAATAGCATTAGGAAATTATAACCTCTTCCTCCTCCTCATTAAAGTTAATTGATAACAAACAGGAGGTTTTGTGTTACAGCTGTTGATTGAACCTAACATACTGTACAACTTACAAGTAGCTGATATCTCGTTTCTTCCACCCTGCAGCGCCCACAACATATCTTTTTCGTCTCTCACTCTTGTGACGTACTATGTCAGGCACTCCACAGCGTTTTGATACCATTAGCTAGGAAAGAAGGATTTCATTTTGTGCTCATTTGTTAACAACAATGCAGGTGGCTTGGGAGCTGTGATTCTTTAACCCAGAAAAAAATCTAGCAGTGTTAAAAATGTCGGTTTAGTTGTGGAGAAATACATACCAGTATATTCACCTTCATGAATTGCCCACCTACCTGAGAAATACAAGTACTCCTTTTGAATAGAGATTTCATCAGTTTTGCAATTTAAAATCAAGGTTTTTTCATTTAATGGAGATATCTAGAGATAGAAAAAACCTAGCTCCCACATCAAGGAAAGGAAATGCATATCATTTACCATGGTGATTAGAAACAACAGCCATTATTTGCTGTAGAAACTAATTGTACAAATAAAATATGTCACTGAATCAGAATTGTTACCATTAATACAGTTGTGTACATGTAATTATCACTTTTCTATAAAAGAAGGAGCTATATATACTATAAAAGAAGGAGCTATATATATATATATATATACACGAAGTCTTAAAAAACAAGGTAGGTAAAATTAGTAACATAGGCTACTTAAAACACAGGTTCCTAGGAATGCGGTTGTTTACAGGCAATCTGGGGCGAAAACTAAATAAAATAAAGCAAAGAAGTTGCAGACAATGGCGTATTTGATCTTAATGTAACGAAAGCGACTGGGAAATTAAGCAATAAATTAAATAGCTCCCTATATTTTACTGTTCTTGTAGCCTTGTTTTGCATTGGCCACTGCCTCTAGAACGGTGCGAGGACGTCTTTTTCTATTGGATTATTTCGGTGTCTTGGTATTTGCTTTGGTTGTGACTAGATGTACGGTGAGAGTGATTACGCCGCGAATGGACATATACAGAATCTTAGCACAAAGACATTCTTTGAAGACATACTTAGGAGGAAAGACAAAATTGCAATCGAAGCACGTAACACGCACATTCATGTCATTATTCTGGATCAGATTACAATCATCTGTGGTATTTAAACTAGTAAGGTAGCGAGTCTGTATGTCTGTTACCTGAAGAGTTGCGTTGTCCAGCTTTCCTGTTTGTGGAATATCACCATATTTTTGAACAGTTTTTATTGCTTCTATAATAGCTTCTTCATTGTACAGAGCTTCAGAATCAGGCGTTCCTTGTTCCAGATAGCCATACTGTCGCATGAATTTTAGCTGAAAATAGCAGAATACTGAGCAACATATTGAAATAAGAACACAATATTGAGTTGCGTCGATTTTAGCGCCAGTAAGTTCTGGTACTTTTCTGTGAAAATTTCATCTCACTGACAAGCTCCATTGGAATCTACTGCATTCCAGACGATATTTGATCGTTGTTGTTAAGAGTAATTTCATTGTAATGTTCGTCAGTAATTGCGAACATTTGTCTTTTAATCGATGTAATTTTGAATAAATTTTAATGAACTATTGTCGACTAATGTATTTTTACCAATGTTTAATGAACGCTGCCCCACTCTCTACTAAACATCTCACGGGTCATTTCCATTGCAGAACTGTGCACGTGTATGTGTTGATGTTGAATACGAGACATACCATTTTTGTACAGTTTTATCTTTATGCTTCTGCGTACTTAACGACGTAGTGTCTAGATGTAAGGGTATCACATTCATAAGAAATTTTGTGAAGATCGTTTATATTCAAAAGTGCTTAACCATGGACACACAAACAAGCACGGACATAGACGAATAGGTTATCATTACTTCACTGCCTACATTGTGTTAAGAACTTATTAGAGTAGTTAGGTCGTATAAATATTAATCAATTTCCGTTCACTAAGAAAGCATGGGATACCGGGTCAGGGTCAGACTTAGACACACATAGGCTATATTTGCACTCAGTAAACAATGCTTCAAATCTAACAAGTGGAGCGTACAGCCATTATAGACCAGCCAGTAGCTCTTCTGATAGACTTAGCTGCTTCGTTCGTGATTTGGACTTATTAAGTGTCAAAATTGCACGTCGCTAACTCACTATGTTGGTAAAGTTACTGCGCTCTAGAGTGAAGATTAAAAGTTTGGGCCAACCAACACGATTATACCCCATATCATCATACCCTTACACCCTTTGTCTTCAGAAAATGCTACCCCTGAACAAAACCTAACCACTCTTTTCTAAATACTTTGTTTTACAGGAAGTTTTCTTTCTTTTGTTTTTAAAAAATCGCATCCACTTAGCAACTAATTATTTAGTAGTATTATGTACATGGTGTAATTAGAAGAGATAATGAAGGCATATTGGCTCACAAGATTTGTTAAATGACAGAGAAATTAAGTGGTAGACCTACTTTTAATAATAGGTAGAGTCATATTGGGAGGGGGGGGGGGTGTCTGAATGCAGAAGGGGTCAACTGAATTTGGTGGCAGGGAGCAATTGAACTGATCTGCCGCAACATGCAATCTAAACCTCTAAGCGAACTTGTAGTTAAAATACTACGGTATTTCTGATGTTTCAATTTTCATGGCCATACCGCTGTTTTCTTGACAAGCAAGTATTCCTGATGCTTATCAAAACCAGAGTCAAGGCTCATATGTTCCATTTCTCAGATTTTTATCAACTCCTTGACGTGAAATCCGTCGTTTCTGTGTACTAATTTTATTCCTTGCCGCTACAAGTTTAAGTACGTTTTAGTCTTTATATATTCAACCAATGATGCTTGTCGTTACATCCAACACGGACGTGATTAAAAAAACACGTGTACGTACCGCTGATGCAGGAGGGAGCCCTTGGGAAATTGGAGCGCACGAAGCTAGCGCCAGCAGACAAGAGCAGAGCAAGAGTGTGGTTCCGATGTACGACATTGAATCCACTCCAGTAAGCAAATACGAGTCTAAGACTTCACGAAACGCTCCCGTGTGGTTCACAAGCACTCAATTGCAGGATGCCACTTCATAAAACTGATTTAACTTTAAACTCCTAGGCAGAATTGGACAGTGCACAGTCTGAGAAACAGTAATGCTCACAATTCCATTTTATCTCTTAATGAACAATTATATTTAGACGCAATTATTCCTAACTTTAACTGCTAAGTTTTTGAGAAGACTCAGTAGAATTCCTTGTTATTCTAACCGAACATATACAGACATCTCAATTTTAACACCACAATAAAGTTATTAGTTTTCCTAATTGTCACACATTCGCCGTGGAGGCACTCTGACTCTGAACAAGAGTATGGATCAGCCCCCACTGTGAAAGGTTCCAAAAGCACGGCAGTGTTTATATCGCAACAGCTGGGTAGAAGGTCGGGTGTTTTTTGATGCTTCTATGCGAGGAGTGAGGGTATGAATCATCATACGCACGAAACGTAGTTCATTCATTAGCGAACAATAAAAACCACATGTGTGCGGCGACGACTGTCGTAATCCACGTCCTGTTTGTTTATTTAAGATTGATTATTATAATACAGTCTGCCTGGCTAAGTGCCGCACTTTTAGGAAGGGACATTGATATTCTATTTGATTAATTAAGAACATAAAAATTGTGAATGTGACCTATTTTATTTCAAACTGCGTTGTATCACCGCAGTGCCACATAAAGCATGTACTTAATCGGATTGACTACAACATTTTGTTTTGTGGAATTATAATCTCGTTTTAGAAGCCAGCGTATTCAGATATCCTTGAATCGATTCTCTGATTCTCCTATGTTGCTTAGTTCTCCTCAGTTTATTAAATTACTGTTTTTCAGTCGGAGACCGCGGTAGCACAGTGGTTAAGGCGCTGTGCTACAAATCGGAAGGTCGCTGGTTCGATTCCAGATTGTGTCATTGGAATTTTTCATTGACATACTCCCTGGGGTCGACTCAGCCTCTAACAGAAATGGGTACAAGGAGCATCTCCTGGGGGTAAAGGTGGCCGGTGCGTAGGGCTGACAACCTTACCACCATCCTGTGCCGTTGTCATGTAATCTTGGAACCTTAACTTCCTGGAACTCTCTGGGTCACTCCAGGCCTGTAACTGGACTGCTTTACCTTTGCTGTTTTTCAGTCAGTGTTTCAGGAACATGCGACCATCCCTCATTAGTTCCTCGACTGACACACAGCTGTGAACTTAATGTAAGTTCATTACGTGTCAAAGCAACCATTCCTGAATTTTTTTTCGTTTAAAAAAAACGAACTTTTTAAAGTCATACACAAATCGGGTATAATGAGCTATTAGTAGGGCTACTCTTCTTAACTCCTAACTCAGAAAAGGCGCTTCTGTCCTTCGAAACGTCGTTACCTATTTGCCTGTCGACAGTGTTTAACCCTTAACCGGTTAACGTGGAGAATATGGTGAGCTCGTAACAATGCCAGTGGATGGCAGATGGGATTTAACTCGGCGTTTAAAGGGTTAAATTTACATTACTTGAATTTTCATTGGTACTTCTCTGTATTCGTCATAGCACGTATACATTCGGGATGAAGAAAGGACGGAATACTGGTGTTTCACGGAAGTGGATGCTGACAGCTGCTTTAGGTCTGTTCCGTACAAAATCGGGCTGCTCCCTATAGAGTTGCGTTTCATAAATAAATAAATAAGCTTAATTAATCCCAGGAGTGCACGCCCTCCTGGTGCAACCTGGCAAAAATTCAGCCATTATGATTCTCACCTGTTCTCAGATCAGATTGCGCCGGTCTTGATGTTTCCTTCTGCGAAACAGACGAAGATTGCTTCGGAAGTCTTCGTCATTATTAGCAGTACAGTATTTTTAGCTAAGCCACAGCTACTTTATTCCACGTCCTTTCCATTTCATTATTCACTAATTATCTTATTCTTTTATGGTATAAACTTCAAGTGTAATCTGAGATAATATGAGCTCCGATCAATGAAGATTAATATTACCTGTGAAGCGAGGTTTCAGCCTTGTGTTTGGGAAGTATAAATTGCAGCCGCGATGATGGCTAACCTGAATAATGTTCATCGTGGTGTACCTCAATGTCTCGAGTATAAAATTCGTATAGTTATTGAAAGAGACCAAGACAGCCTCTGTCCAAATCCGTACGACCCCTACTTCCTTACCGTTCGTAACAATAATTTCATTTCTTTCGACGTTGCATAATGATTGCAGTTGACAGAGAGATGTTAAACAATATCAAAATCACCAATCGCTGTGTCTAAAACACGTTAGCTAGCGGTGTTGTAAAATCCATGTAATAATTTTTTTAATGTGTTGTTGACTGAACATCTCAGTATAATCTTAGTAACTGACCAACTTAATGCACAAATTCTTGTTTTATAATAAGTTTATCATATTCTCTACATGTTTCGAGCACTATTGTGCTCATCATCAGGAGGTCAAAATTGTATTATAGGGCATCTGGTATCATCACACTCTCTAGGTGGCCGCCCGTTGCACCGGACGGCCACCTACAGAGTGTGATGATACAAGATGCTCTAGAATACAATTTTGACCTCCTGATGATAAGCACAATAGTGCTCGCAACATGTTGCGCCGGACGACCACCTACAGAGTGTGATGATACCAGATGCTGTATAATACAATTTTGACCTCCTGATGATGAGCACAACAGTGCCCGAAACATTTAGAGGAATATAATAAACTTATTATAAACAAGAATTTGCGCGTTAAGTTGGTCAAATACTAAGATTACATGTAATAATTTTAAAGTGTTAAAGCCATTTTTTCGAAAACCACCGAAACTTACACAAGAAAAAGGCCTGCAGACGAAAAGAGAAAATTGGAAAGGAAATGTGAATAATACACTTCGGTTCAATAGAATGTATGTTTTGTGACACGTAAGGAAGGTGAATGGCTCTGGGAAAGTCCCTTCGCAATGTGGTCGCGAGAAGGTAGATACATTATGACGCAGACGAGAACTATGTGACCTCTACTTCCGATTTTTTTCCAAGCAAAACTTGTTTCTTTACTTTTGCAGAATCTGCCTCTGCTTCTCACAGCATGAACTCAGTGTGGTCTTCTAGGACCCTATAAGGCTACAGATTACGCTTTTTTGAATGACACACAACTAACACAAAGCTCAGTCGAACGTATTGCTCAAATGCTAAGTGAATATGTAGAAGAGGCTGTAGGTGACTGGTAACTGGTATTGCGCATACCCCTTCCGTTAAATTTCTCTTGTATTCCGGAACAAATCGTTGAAACCGCCGAGAACAATAAACAAAATAGATGTCCGATTTACATCTTTCTACCAAAGCCTAAAAAACAAATATTTTTTCTGGCTTGGCATAAAACTATCAAATTTGTGCCACGTCTCTAGTCAATAGAAATACCAGGTTTATTACGCCTTCCGTCTGCAAAGGTCGTAAAATGGAAGCAGTGATCCAGTCTGTGAATTTAACCGAATTTAGATTAAATATTATGGCATATGATATGGCAAGATATAACATTTATTAAATGAAGTTGGGTTTCCAACCGGTGGAAATTGTCGGTAAAATTGTACACAAATAGAAGATAAACAACTATCTACCTAGGAAGAAACAATACACAAAACAATACAAAACAGAGAACACACTAAATAGAGAGCAAAACGTACAAAACAAGAAGACAAACAAAACGAATGAACTAAAAAAGTTAATTAGAACAAAAAGGAGCAAAATACATAAAGCAAATAGTAATGAGAAAATGATACAATCAGACAACAACAAGATATACTCGTACTGTACAGTAACCCACTTACAAACTACAAAAATGCAAGTCCATGATAATACACACTTTCCACTCAAGATCGTCACTTCACTTCACTCCCCACTTTTACTTCCCTCCACTTTTAGACTTTTTATCATCAAGCTTCAAATCCCTTCACTTCATTTTCCTTATAATTACTCTCCTAGCCCTCTTTTTAAAAGTTTGTGGTCTACAGGGGTAAGATGCTGGCCCCTCTGCAATTAGTTGGTTCCAGAGTTTGATGGTCCTATTTACAAATGGATATTTACCAATATCTGTTCTTTATTTCCTGCCCCTAATTTTCCTATCAAGATTATCTCTGTTCAGATAGCATGGTCCTTTTAACCTGACCCCTATAGCTTTCCGTGCCCGTTCTCCGGAATACGCTTTGAAGAGGACGCAAATGCGCGCCATCTTGATAAGCTGCGCCAAGGTTTCCCAGACCGAATCGCTCTTATGATTTGTAAATTTATGCCAGTATATATACCAAATGTCAAGAAAATCAATTCTGTTTTCTTTTGTTGTTGTTAAATGTATACTCCAATATTTGTAAATGTAAAATCTAATCGGTGTCTGAATAGGCTGACTCTATAAAAGCAGGTGTGAGCCCGATAGATTAATCAGCATGGAAACTATCTGGACTGGAAGATCGCCCAGTCGTGGTTTGATTCCTGGTGGCGGTAGAGACTTTCCTCTCCAGCACTGTGCTCATACCCTCTCCAGGTCCCATATAGCCCCCTCTTCAGTGGGAATCAGCGGCTCATTCTCTGAGATAAAGCGATCTGAGTGCGCAAACTAACAATCTAAAATTAAATAACACAAAGCATCTGTGCTTAATGAAACATCATGGCAATAATTCACATGCGGAGCAGAGATTTAGCTCCACATATTCTTCGCCGCGGCTGCAGATTAGGTGACTAGTCAGCTTCTTGTCACAGCCGCATTATCCCTTAGGAAATGGCCTTAAGTACCCATTACATAGGAAGCTGGTCCAATCCCAAAACAACCGTGCATGATTTAAAAATTAGAAAAATCTCTTTCACTGCCGGGAGCGGACCGCATATTTAATAGTCATATAGCCCCCTACATAGTAACCTCATCTATTTAAAAATAATGGTCGTCCTTAACACTAGAAGCGTCAAGGCGGTCAATTTGACCGCTGCTGACTTTTGACTCTCTATTATTCTGAATCCGTGCACGTTTAGACTTTTCATTATTGAGTGTCTACAATACGGGGGAGTCAAACTTTTCCGCATTTGGTACCTCTGGTACCATAGATTGAAGACGCTACCTTCAAGCGCCAGACGCGGTCATTTTGACCGCTGCCGTAGCTGGCGTCCATGTACTGATTCAAGGCCGTAGTATTTGCAGTCGCCGTAGCGTGGGAAGGAGGGAACGGTCACGTAGTGATGACGTAATGGGACAGTGCCACTTCCGTTTAGGGGAGTCGGCATTTTAGGCCAGACCGCTGGTCAGGATGCATCGTGAACGAGCCCGTAACCTCGGACCAGAAGAAATCTTGCGGCAACTGCAGGACATTTCTGAAGACGAGTCTGATGCAAGTGATGATGACATCTTTGATCCAAATGGGGATGAGGATGAGGATTACGAGCCACCCAGAGCTGCAAGTGAT